>JFJP01031726.1_pt1 | contig 36656 bp, 30 predicted proteins | sample 431651 | NCBI WGS metagenome assembly JFJP01 (sample SAMN02602958, study PRJNA72255) | Microbial mat metagenome, whole genome shotgun sequencing project. | biome: fresh water; feature: sink hole; material: water; isolation source: purple microbial (photo- and chemosynthetic) mats found in... | reverse complement strand
GGATAATCGTTAAGCATGAAAAATAAAGGCGGGCGGCTTAAAGTGCGCCGGGTGTAAAAGATTTAACAATCTGAGTAACAAGGGGCGCGTAAGTTGTTTGTAAATTTTTAGGGTACTGTAAATAAAAGGCGTTAATGGTTTGGGGGTTAAGATAAAATTTCACATATAAAATGGTATTGCCTTTGTAACCTGACAAGACGAACCAATTTTTCCCTTTGGCTTGATAAGTGATGCGGTCAAAATCACGCCGTTGTGAGGTTAGCAAGCCGCGTAACGTGTAGTCCATGACATTATTCATGCCGCTAACAATCATCGAAAAACCCTGCGCATCATAAAACGCTTGTCCATCGCCGTTAGCAGGTTCGGCTTCTTTTTTAAAATCCGCAGGATAGCTGACACAAAAATCAAACCGCTCGTTACAGTAGCGATTTTCTGCTTGCGCCTTCATGCCGAGACTAAAGAATAAGGCGTAGCAAATGAATTTTAGCAACGGCATACAGTATTCAGCTTATTTCTTAGAAAAATCAGGTGCTTTCGGTGCATTTTCTTGCAAGCAATGATAGGCAGCGGCATCGTAACGAATCACCAACGACTCAGGATTTTCATGTTCGTCTAAGAATTTTTCGGCTTCCTGTGAGGTTAAATCGGTCATTAAATATTTAGCCACACATAAGCAGGTTTCACTTAACAGGGCTTTATCCGCCTCAGGATTGCTGGAATTTTTCAGCTCGCGTGTCACACATTGGTTAGCAAATTCATGTTCAAATTTTTGCTTTTCCATGTCAGGAACAGGCTCAATTTTGGACTGATCCATCGGGTCAAAATCAGAATTATCCGAACAACCGTTTAAGCTCAGTGAAAATACCGCACAAATTAAACCTGCCCAAAGGGTTTTTTTCAAGGTGATTGAAGTCATAGTGTTTATTTGTCAAATAAAAAGGCGTTAAAGATGCTCCAAACTTTATCACTTTACGCGCTATCCTTCTAGTTATCTGTATAAAATAGTGGGTGTGATACTTGCCAGTGCAACTGACATCCCCTATTCTTTAACACTCTTCAACTTGACCGAACCATCATTATGACAGTAGCAATAGATTTATTTAACGCGGCAAAAAAAGTGATTCCAGGCGGGGTAAATTCGCCCGTGCGTGCTTTTAACGGAGTCGGTGGCACGCCTGTTTATATTGACCATGCAGAAGGGGCGTATTTATTTGATAGCGAAAATAAACGCTATTTTGATTATGTTGGCTCATGGGGGCCGATGATTTTAGGGCATGGGCATCCGCAAGTGATTGCAGCGGTGAAACAACAAGCGGACAAGGGCTTGAGTTTTGGTGCGCCGACGGAATTAGAAACGCAGTTGGCAGAAAAAGTGTGTGAATTAGTCCCGTCTATTGAATTGGTGCGGATGGTTAGCTCAGGGACAGAAGCGACCATGAGCGCGATTCGCTTGGCACGGGGCTATACAAATCGGGAGATTATCGTTAAATTTGAAGGCTGTTATCATGGACATTCCGATTCGTTGTTGGTGAAAGCAGGTTCTGGGGCATTAACCCAAGGCGTGCCAAGTTCTGCCGGGGTTCCTGCGGCGTTGGCGGCTTTAACCTTAACTTTACCGTACAACGACAGTGAGGCAGTGAAACAAACCTTTGCTCAATGCGGGGAAAAAATTGCCTGTCTTATTGTTGAACCTGTGGCAGGCAATATGAATTGTGTGCCACCGGAGGCTGGATTTTTAGAAACTTTGCGTACTGTTTGTGACCACTATGGTAGCGTATTGATTTTTGATGAAGTAATGACAGGCTTTCGGGTCGCTTTGGGCGGAGCGCAAGCGTTGTATAACATCAAACCGGATTTGACTACGCTGGGTAAAGTGATAGGCGGTGGAATGCCTGTTGGCGCGTTTGGGGGCAGTCGCAAAATTATGGAACACATTGCGCCGTTGGGTTCGGTCTATCAAGCTGGCACATTATCGGGGAATCCCATGGCAATGGCAGCAGGATTAAAAACCTTAGAGTTGATTAGTGTGGCAGGTTTTTATGAAACCTTAACTGCCAAAACAGCCGCCTTTGTATTGGCTTTGCAAGAACGGGCAAAACAAGCTGGGATTGCTGTCAGCGTTAATTATGTGGGGGGGATGTTTGGTTTATTTTTCAGCACAGAAGCAAAGGTTAGCCGTTTTACCCAAGTGATGGAATGCGACCAAGCGTTGTTTAAACCCTTTTTTCACGCCATGTTAGCCGAAGGCGTGTATCTTGCGCCGTCTGCTTTTGAAGCAGGTTTTGTGTCTGCCGCGCATAGCGATGAGGATTTAAGCAACACCTTAGCGGCAGCGGGTCGGGTATTTGACGCTTTAGCAACTTAACACACAGGTTTTATTTTTAGCCCTTGCTTAATTTGCAAGTTAAATAACATTCTGTTTTTTAAATGCTATCAAAACAAAAGGATTAAAAGTGAAAGTTCTTTATACAGAAAGACTTACTCTGCGCCCTATTCAACACGCTGATTTATCTTATATTAAATCATTACTTGCAGATGCCAGTATTATGAAGTATGTCCTGCTTGAGACAGCCTATAATGATGAACAAGCCGATAAACTTATCAAGGCTAATTTTGCAACCGCAGAAGATGATAGTATCGGATTAAGTGTTCTGCAACATAACGTAACGAATGAAGTGATTGGTTTTGCAGGTCTTTTACCCTGTCCTTATCTTGGGTTTGAGGACGTTGAATTTGGCTACATAATTGGTTCGGATTATCAAGGCTGTGGCTATGCAACCGAAATAGCTTTGGAACTGGTGCGTTATGTATTGGTTGAGTTAAAAAAGGCGCGTATTTTAGCCCTTGTTAATCCGCTAAATGTCGATTCTCGAAAAATTCTTGAAAAAAAGCTGGGCATGAGATATTTGCAGGATATTCCCGAAAGAGGAATACGTTGTGTTTATGAATTGACCAAAGAGACCCATCGCAAGGGGTGTTTTTTGTAATCAGAATCGGGCGTGATTTGACTTTTTTAGATGATTTTTTACATCCTCAGCGGGTCAATTTCTTGCATAATCCGTGCGGTTTCGGTCAGCGCGTGGATAATTTTTTGATAATGCAAAATATCATCTGAACTTAACTCTCGCCCGTGACGGTCTTTTAACCACTTTTGCGCGGGTTGATAGCCGCCAATATAAAACTCCCAAGCAATTAACGGGACGTTTTCAAAATATTGGCTGCTATTAATAGAGACCTGTCCTACATTTTTAATGTTATCGGTAATTTGAAAATTAGCTGTAGTGATTTTCTGTTCAATTTTATTATTACCTTGCCCTGTAAAAGTGCTTATTGGCTGTTGTAAAATAGCACTTTCTAGCAAATGCAACGCTCTTAATTCACCGCCCAATTTTACCAGTTGCCAAAAGTTTTCTAATTCAGGATAAGGCACACGCGGGAAATCAATTTTTAAAAATTCTTTGTAGGTTTCGCGATAACGGGGCGAATGCAACACCGCATAAATATAATCGAGTAAATCAATCGGAGCAAATGTATTAAGCTTGGTTTCTTTCTCAGCGGTGAATTCTAAACCTAAGTTATCCGCTATTTTTTGAATAATCGCACGATTAAAATTCGGCTGGCGTTGCTGTTCTTCATTAAAAATAGATAAAGTTTCGTTTGGCACATTATCCGCTTCTAATAAAGTTTTGAGTTTATCAACAACAGATTTTTGTTTTAAATAGTTTTTTTGCTGAGTCTGATAAAGTTTTTGAGTTTCCTGATTCTGTGCAATAGATTGGTAAAGCTTTTCAAAACCTTTAAAACAAATCTCTAACTGTTTTAATGCTTTTAATTCGCTTTGATAATTAGCCTCTATTTTTGATTTTTTTTCAGCAGAAAGTCTTTTTACTTTTGGTGTTTCTGGGTAAGTATAAAGTGGGAAAACATAACCTGTTTCTTTTGTTTGTAAAGAAACTGAACACATATCAGAAATTAATTTAGTTATAAAAAGATGTTGAAAATCAAACGTAGATTGTTGGCGACAAGTGAGCAAGCCAACATTTTCGTGTTGCAGAAAATTTTGCATTATTTTTTCACGACCAAAATCGATTAAATTTGCAGAATAATAAATTTTTCTAGTATCAAAAGGACGATATAAGATATTGGTGATTAACTCAGGTTGAAATTTTTCATTAACTCTTGCTTTTGATAAACTCCAATCTCTGTTATCTTTTAAATTTAACTTAGATAATATTTCATTATCAGAATAATTTAAATTATAAAATTCTTTAACCCTTTTTTCTAAATCATTTTCATTAAAATCTATGACAAAATCATCTCTGTGTGTTTTTATACCACTTGCATTTTTCATGAATAAATCTGCAATAGAGAATCCCTCATCATATTTTTCTTGTGCATTAAAATCTTTCGGCACAAAAAAATAATTAGGTTCGTAATAATCTACTTTATTCCATTGAATAGAGGTTAAAGTTTCATTTTCTAGGCGGTCATATTTAGTTTTTCTTTTACCGAAAAAATCAAATTGATAAACTTGCGCTAACTCATTACTGGCTTTATGACCTGTTTTCACAAAGATATTAATAGAGACCCCTTGCATAATATCAAATACATTATCATCTTTACCGCCGTCACTATCGGTTTCATTCTTTTTATGACTCCCATGTAAATCAAGAATATAAATCTTATCAAATGTTTCTAAAAGATTTTTCCGCATTTGCCGATGCGTGATGCCATCAATAAAGCTATTATTAGAAATATAAGCCAATATACCCGCCCCATTTTTTTCAATAAAATACTGCCCAAAGCGAATAAATTTAATATAATCATCCGATAAGGGCTGAATATTTTTTTCGTTTAAATCCTTTTTATAAATAGCAATTAAATTATGAATCCAATCACTTTTATTGCTACTGCTTACAGCATAAGGCGGATTGCCCATCACCACCATCACAGGCGTGTCACGCTTAATGCGATTCGCGGCATTGGCTTCATTTAACAACCAGCGAGCCACCTCTAAATCTTTAATATCTTTCTGTTTAAATTCTTCTAAAGAATTGGTTAAATAAACATTCAAGCGTTGATTTTTATGCGTTGGGGTAAAATTTAACTCGCTTAATAATAAATCGAGTTTTAAATGCGCCATTGCGTAAGAAGCCATTAAAATCTCAAAACCATTTAAACGGGGTATTAAATCATTTTCTACATAGTCACTCCACTGCTGCGGAGTTAATTCAGATTTTGATTCATAAATATGCTTAATAGTTTCAGCTAAAAATGTCCCTGTCCCTGTGGCGGGGTCTAAAATTTGTACCCGATGCAATTGTTCTTTTTGCTTCGTTCTTTTCCCTTCGATAGCAATTTCAAAAGTTGCTTTGCTGCTATCTGCCAAACCTTCCGCTAAATTAAAATCCTCTTTTAAAAGTTCATCTACTGCACGAATAATAAAATTAACCACTGGTTGCGGCGTGTACCACACCCCCCGACTTTTACGCAATTGCGGATTATATTCGGCTAAAAAGGTTTCATAAAAATGAATAATTGGGTCGTTTTCAAAACTCGCTTTTTTAAACTTTTGCTGAATTTTTTCAACATTCACGGCTGAAAAAATAGTCACTAACGATTCAATAATCCAAGTAATACGATTATCTAAATCCTCTTTTTCAATTAAACCGAATAATTTTTTTAAAAAGGGATTACTTAAGGGGATTAAACGCGCGGCTTTTTTTCGGGTAAACCGTGTAGAATTAGTATCATGCAAGCGTGCCGTAAATAGTCCATACGCAATGGTTTGTGCGTAAATATCAGAAAATTCGGCAGGTTCAATTTCGTGCAATAAGACTTCTTTAAAGCTGTCTATTTGGTCGGTTAAATCACTTTTAGAATGCGACTTTAAATCTAAAGTTAAAGCTTCAAGAACGACAAAAGCAAATAATTTAGCTTTACCTGCCATCAGTTTTGCTAATTGTGTGGGTAAGGTAATGGATTGTCCTGTATAAGCAATAAATTCATTAATTAATTCCTTAAATGTAGCGTAATTTGCAATAATTGGAACAATAACCCCGTTTTTTACTTCTGCAATTCTAACGGTTATTTTTTTCTCACCATTATTGTACAGCTCAAAATACAGATAATCGGTTAAAATTAAATTGGTTAAACCGTTTTTATAGCGTTCAAATTGTTCGGAATATTCTTTGCTGTTTAAATCCTTCCCTATCGCTTTTGTTTCGATAAAGCCTAATTCAATATCCTCCTTAAATAACATATAATCAGGTTTGCCGCATTTAATTTGAGTAGGCTCATTAATAATAACAATGTCTTGCGGAATTAAAGCGGTTAATAAATTTTGTAAATCCGCGCGATAAGTGTGTTCGCCAGAATGTTCAGATAAATAAAGCTGATTAATTTTTTCAATATAATTTTGAATAGGCATGATTTTTTAGTTGCATTAATTTTTCAAGCAAAAACCTGATAACTTTCGACTTTAGGGATGACACACTGTTTTGTTTTCTAAAACCATCGCGGTTTGCAAAGCTAAAGTTGATTTAGCCTTAGCCGTTGCAGTTGCAAGAACAGGCTTACCTAATGCCGCTGGGACAAAACCTGTCTGTTTTTCGGACACGGGAATCCCTCCTTTACCACCATGTACCAGCGAGCTGACTTTTTTAGCCCCTGCGCTGCAATTGTCTTGAGCAATCGGCGGTAATGCTAACGCATTTGCATTTAAGCCACTGATGCTGCCACTAATATCAAACTTGGGTGCGGTTAAATTAATGTCGCCACTGACCCCATTTTCTGAAGCCGCTTGCACTACATTGAGTCCTTCTTTAAACGGCTGCCAAGCGACTTGCTTGCCGCCTTTAATCAATTGATTTTGACTGGGAATCAGAGCTTTTAAATTCAAAGTAATATTGCCTCCAGTACCACCCACCGCATTGGCTTGAATCACGCCCGTTTTCATTACCACCACATCGGCTGTGACATTAATATTACCGCCGTTACTGGTCGCGCCTGAGGCAGAGGTCATAAACCCTGAATCCTGCAAATAAATCCCTTGTCCACCGCGCAACGTAATTGTGCCGCCATTACCCGTATTCGCCGCTGTGGTAATAAAAGACGGGTCCATCGTTAGCCAGCCTGAAAAATTAACCCCAATATCCCCCGCATTAACATTGCCCGTTGATTGGGTGGTGATTTGGCTATTTTTTAAATCAATTGCTGGGGCTGACACCGCTAAAGAGGTGGGAGTAATTAACGCTGGGGGTGCAACCGTGGCATCATTCTGCATACTGATTCTGCTGTGATTTGCCAGAAACAGTGCCTGACTTGCCGATACAAAAATATCACTGGTTTGCCCCGCCGATTGCGCAGTTGCCTCTGAAGAAATATTGGCATTATTTAAACTTATCAACGGGGCGATGACCCCAATTGCCCCTGCTGCCCCTGCCGCTGACGTTGATGAGGTCATGCTGGAATTATTTTGTGCCACCAGTGCTTGGGTTGCTGCAACATTCACCGTTCCCGCACTGACATTCCCTGCGGTTGCAGCGGTAATAATGCCATTGTCTAGTTGAATCACAGGGCTTTCTACCGTTAACACGCCACTCGGGGTTATCAGTGGATGACTTGCCGTTCCAGCGTTTTGAATGGATAACGCCCCCCCTTTGGATAGATTAATCCCTTGTTGCGCGGTAACGTGAACGTGTCCTGTTTGCCCTGTGGACGCTTGGTCGGCGGCGGCAAAGATACCTGTATTTTGTCCTGTAATGGCAATATTGCCCGCAGTCACGCTTACATCCCCCGCCCGCCCTTGAGCAAAGGTTGAGCTACTTATTTTGCCCGTGTTTTGCAACGTTAAAAAACCACTCTGCACGGCAACCGTTCCCGCATTGCCCGCTGCATAACTATTGCTGCTGATAATTCCACCATTGTGGACGAGTAAATTATCACTCTTAAGGGTCACAAAGCCGCCGTTTCCGCCGTTGGACAAATGACTAGCATCACTAAAAATTCCTGCGATTGCTTGATTACTCTCACCATCAATTTCAATTTGCTTGGCACTAATCAAAATACTCCCAGCATTGCCTTGATTATCGGTATTGCTGCTGATTTCAGCCCCACTTTTTAAGGTGATTAAATCACTGCTAAGATTAATTGTTCCTGCTTTACCTGTTCCTGCTAACAACGTTGTATCGGTAAAAATACCTGTATCTAAGGCGTTGGATTGGCGATTAATCAGCACTTGTTTTGCCGCAAGCGTTACATTTCCCGCATCCCCCTGTCCCATACTATCGCTTCTGATTTGTCCGCCATCACGCATGGTTAAAGTATCGGTGGTTAATCCGATTGTTCCTGCATGACCACTGGAATCAAATTGCGCATTACTGCTAATGCCTGTGGCTTTTGTGCCAACTTGTCCGTCTAACAACACCGCTTTTGCTGCAATGGCGACATTCCCCGCATTGCCGGTATTCCAAATTGACGTGCTAATTTCGCCGCCATTGAGCAATGTCAAGGCTTGGGTTGTTATTCCCACTTCGCCCGCATTACCTGACGACAAACGATACGCATCACTGAAAATCCCTGTATAGAGCGGATTATTTTTCCCATCTATGCTGATAGTGTTGGCTTGTACAGAGACATTGCCGGCATTGCCCACGCTTTTGGTACTACTACTAATCGTTCCAGCATTGACTAAATTTAAGTCTGTTGTCTTAACCGTAACCGTGCCAGCCGCCCCTGTGGAATCTAAGAGTGCATCACTGGAAATTTTTCCACCATTTAGCACGGTTAATTTCGTGGCTTGCACGTCAATCGTGCTGGCTTTGCCAGTCGAAAAGCCTTGTGCATCACTAAAAATACCCGTGCCATCACTAAATGTGGCGGTTTTATCCGCAGGTGTCTGCAAAGGGTCAATTAAAATGTCGCCTGCGCTGATTTGAATCTTGCCCGCATCCCCCCGACTCCACGTTTTGCTGCTTATTTCAGCCCCATTCAGTAACGATAATTTATTCGCAGTTACGGTAATTGCCCCTGAATTTCCTGCATTATCATTTGCCCAGCTGTTATTGGTGTTGGTGCTTAAAATGCCTGTCACTACACCTGCTTGCGCATCCAGCAACACATTATTTGCCTGTAGCGTGATATTTCCTGCATTGGTTAACGTGGAAACGTAACTACGAATGACCCCTCCATTGAGTAATGTGAGTGTATCGCCTGTCACCGTCACGTTCCCAGCTTGAGCGGTTGCACCTGTGTTTATATCAGCCGCATGACTGGAAATTTCAGCCCCATTGCCTTGTCCATCCAGTAATAATTGCGTTGCAGCAACGGTTACATCGCCAGCATTGCCTGCACTTTTACTTTGACTGCTAATAGCCGCCATGTTGGATAAAGATAAATCATTACTTTTTAAGGTTATCGCCCCAGCGTTGCCTGTTGCGCCATTGTCGGTGGTTGTCAAAACACCCGTATCTATTGCTTCACCCAACCCATTGATTTTCGCTTGCGCAGCACTGAGGGTTATGTTTCCAGCATTCCCCACCGCAAACGTATCACTTCTTATCACGCCCCCGTAATACACCTCTAACTGCTCGCTGATTAAGTTAATATCGCCCGCCTGACCTGTGCCATTCGCGCTGGTTTCAAGCCCTGTTTTTGTAGCTTGTCCATCCACAAACACCGCCCCTGCCTGTATTGCAATATTTGCCCCCTGTCCTGCATCCTTTGCGGCACTGCGTAAAAGTGCGCCGTTGCTTAAATTCAAATTTGTTGCGGCGACTTTAATTCCTTGATTTCCATCAGCATTCACCGTGCCTTGATTATCACTGGATAACAACGAATTGTTGATGTCAATCGTGCCAGAATGCAGGGTCAGTAATCCTGCGCCATTGCCGCTGACATCCAACGTGCTGTTATTAAGGGTGGTTTGTCCCGCTAAACCTGTCATTGTTTTATGGGTTAAATCTATAGTGTTATTGCTTTCACCCGCGCTATAAAGCTGCAACGAACCTGCTGGATTTGTTAAAACGCCGCCTTCAATCACCACCTGATTGCCACTGAGTGAAACCGCATTTGCCGCATTAAAGCTCAACTGACTTTGTTGAATTTGCAGCGTGCCTTGATTGGCAAGAAAACCAAACCCGACAGGTTCGGCAATACTCAAGGTACTGGGGGATGACAATGCGGCACTGAACTGTGAGCCATCGGCAAAGCGCAAGTTATTCGCACTGCTCAGATGAAAAGCCGCTGGCACATCCACTTGGGCATTCGCGCCAAAGGTAATGCCCGCAGGATTAATAAAATAAAAATTTGCCGTACCGATAGTTGATTGCAACAAGCCATCAATCACCGATACATTGCCACCTGTCACTCGACTGATGACATTTTTTAGCGCGTTATCTCCCGTAAAGGTAGCACTTTCGCCTTGCTGCAATGAAAATTGGCTAAAACTATGAAATAAATTACCGCCCACCGTTGTGCCAAGGTTTTGTGGAATTTGATACGCACTGCCTGACAAGGTTTGTGCTGTCCCCATACTGCCATCGGTGATGATGTCCGCATTCGCATACGAACAGGTTGCCAGCATAAGAGAAGGGAGAATTTTAAAATAGATTTTCATAGCGAACTCACTTGCGATAAGCGGTTGGGGGAATTGATTTTTAGAACGGCTTTGGGGGTTATCATAATCGCATTTTGTAAAGCATGATTTAGGCGGTCATTAAAATGTGTGAGATGACCCGCAATCGAAAACTGTTCTATGCAACGAGGTGATGGGTTGAGAGTTTTTAGAACTTAGCTAAAAAGCCGCCCTTAAGTTTTCTTAAGGAGCTGTTTTTTCCCCTGTTATTTTTCCCCCGCTACAAGCGCAATTTCTGCCTCATTCAAGCCATACAGTGCGTAAACCAACGTGTCAATTTGTGCCTCTAGGTCGTGCGTGTCTTGCCCTGCTTTTTTGGCTTTGAGGATTTTATTTACTAAAGTAATGAAAGGCTTTTGTTCCTGTGATAAAAGTTTAGGGATGTATAATTTTCTTACATTTTTCGGTTTTACTTGAGCAAAAATCCGCCCTTCTTCTTGTGTTAAGTTTTTATAAATAAACTCTGTTAGCTTACAGTTTAAAATTGCTAATACAAACTTATAAGAAAATTCCGATTCATTTTTTAATTTTAAAACCAAAATGCTATCTAATACAAAAAAACTTTTATCATCGTAAGTTGCTCGAATACTATCAGATGTTTGCCGCATTATAATTTTTTTATCTGTAAAAAGCTTAGTATAGCGATGTCTATTTAAAGAAAACCAAGGAAGTATTCCAGACTTGCATTCACTTCTATTTTCTAGTTTAGGCTTAAAACTTTTTAAATATTTATGTACGTTATCGAAATTTTCAATATTTAAATCTCTATCTGAATAAATTACAAAATTTTCAGTATTTTCGATATTGTACTTATTAATTTCACATCCAACTAAAATAGGTTTAAGTAAATTTTTTTCTAAATTTAAATTATTCGCTAAATTTTTATGTATTCTAAAAACTTTATCTCCACCAGAAGAAATGCCACAAGCCACTTCTAAAGCTATTGTGTCAATCAAACATGATTGTTTTTCTATTTTTTTAATAATTTCAAGTTTTTTATTCGATACACCAAAAACATAAGATGGAGTATTAAGTATATCGTCAATATTTATTTTTTCTAAAAGATTCAAGTCTTTTTTATCTGTTGAAAATAAAGTTCTTGCGTCACTATAAAAAAAATCATAGTGAGAAACATGGGTATTTTTAACAACAAAAATACACGATGGTACTGTAGGACTGTGAAAAATTCCATCGCCCAAATTTATTGCAATTAGCATTCTTTTTTTAGATAACAAAAGTTTTCTGGCTTTCTCATATTCAGTTTGAAAAAATAAATTATTTGGCACGATAAAAGAAATCATCCAATTTTGTTTTATTAATCCAAACGATTTTGAAATAAAATAATTAAATGAATCTGGCGTTCTAACATGAACATCTGAAAACTCTTTTTTGAAAAGTGCTTTTTCTTGACTTGAAAATTCAATTCCATATGGTGGATTACCAATAATCACATCAAAACCAATAAAATCACCGTCATCATTTAAGGCTTCTGGAAATTCAAAACGCCATTCAAACGCATTCTTATAAAGCGGATTATTCCTAAAATTTTCGATTTCATAGTTAAGTCTGGTTATTTCAAGTTCTATTTTTTGTAGTGCTTTTTCTCTCACTATTTGTTCTTTTACTGTTTCTTCAATTAAAGAAGTATTAGTTAAAGAATACTTAGCAGCTATTTTTTCGGTTAATAACTTTTTATTCGGGTCGTTTTCGTAAGCCTCCGCATAAAAGTTTTCTTTAATGCTTTTTATCAAACGCTCCATTTCTTTCTTTTCAGACTTGCTCTTAGCCTTTTGATAAGAATGAAACGCTTTTTTATAATCATCAATATTAACGTGACTTCTTTTTAATGCACTTTTCAAATCAGCATCTAATGAGAAACGGCTAATTAATGAATTACCACATTGGATATTAATGTCAATATTGGGTAACGTTTCTAATTTTTTATCATCATTATAATAAGCATTTTTTAACAATTCAATCCACAACCGTAAACGGCATATTTTGACTGAATTCGGATTAATATCCACGCCAAATAAACAATTTTCAATTATCTTTTGTTTTTCGTGGAATAAAGTCTTTTGTATCTTTTGACTCTCTTTACTATCAATATAATATTCAAATTTTATCGTATCATTATCGCGACGAGTTATCTCAAGCTCATCATTTTCAACGGTTATTTTCCAACCTGACAGCCCCGTGTAATTCTCATCCTCATGGTAAACTAAAATGCCTAATTCGCTTTTTATGGCAATAAATTCATTGAGAACTGAGACTAAAAAATGCCCTGAACCCACCGCAGGGTCACAGACTTTAAGACTATTAACAATCGCATTTGCTTCTTTTCTATTTTCCTTGGAATTTATTTTAATCGTGCTTTTTAAATCATCAAACGTTTGACATTCAAAACCTTTTAGCTCATTAAACTTTTGCAATACAGCAAGCCGCATCGTTTCACGACTCATAGTCATGGTAATCATGCTAGGCGTGAAAAAATAACCGTCTTTATAGCCATTAATCTTTTCAAAAATTAAACCTAATACAGAGGCAGTAATTAACGATTTGTTATGCTCTTTTATATCCTCTTTACTGTCATTAGAAAAATCATAAGCCTCTAAGAAACTAAACAAATAGCTTAATACATCTAACTCGCCTGTTAATTGATGCCCTTGCTCATTTTTTAAAACGGTTGTTGATAAAATAGGTAAGGGCAGCCGTCTTAGTTTGCTTATATCCAGTGTCTTATTTTCTAATTCTGTTTCTTCAAATAAAGAGCTGTTTAAATAGGGAATATGACTTAAGCGTTTTTTTGAATCCTCATCACGATTTTCTTCTTTAATGGCTAATACATCAAAAAACAAATGATTCAAATCTGAAAAGCCAGTTAATTTTTCAATAGTAAAGAATTGATAAAGTTTATCGTTTTTATGATACGTCATTAATTGCGCTTCGAGCAATTTTAAAAATAAGATTCGATTAATCCAAGTAATACTTAATTCAATAGCCGCCTTAAACAAGGGTTGTTCTTGGGTAATTTCACCACGATTTTTTATATAGCATAGCGTTTGCTCTAAAAATGAAGCGGAATGTCGGTTTTTTTCTTTGCGTTTAATTAACTTTTTACCGCTTTCTTTAATTTCTTCTAAACCAATAATATGCAATAACTCGTTGTAAAATTCTTGATTTAAACTATTGGCATCATTGCTAAAAGATAATTTAAGTAGGTGTTCAGGGGATAAAATTTTGAATAAAGGAATTAACGCTTTGTCATTTTCTTTATTGGTATTTTCTAAAAGCGTTTGATAATTGGCTAAGTTAAAATAAGTAAATTCTAATTTTTCTTTACATAATTCAATAATAGGGTAAGCAATAGCATCATAAAATGAGCTTGTTTTATGACCTGCTAACCTGCCACTTTCAAACTCTGTAAAATCTTTAACCAATTGTTTATTTTCAGCAAAACAACTTTCAAAAACGCGAGCATTAAAAATAAACCATTCATTGAATAATATAAAACTAATTCTTGCAACGATTTTTTATTTAGATTATCGCAACTTATCATTTCAGATTTATTGCTAGGACGTTTAACTTCAATGATTACGCCAACCGAACTAGTTGATTTTTTATCATTATGAATGACTAAATCATTTTTTCCTTTCGTATTAATATAATGATTGCTTTTATAGTAAGTTTCTTTTAAAAAATCAGATAAACAGTTTTTATAAAAATCCTCAGTTTCATTTGCTTGAAGGCTATTTAATAATTTTATAGCTTGATATTTAAATTTATCAATTGCTTCTCTAGGAGTGCCAGCTTTTAAATAAGCATAATTAAGCGATTTTCTTAAATCATCTTCTCTTTGCTTTTGTGTTTTAGTATCCATTTTTGCCCTTGTGATTTGACAGAAAACCGCGCCATTTCTAACGGGGCAATGACACGACGTTACCCTGTTTTCTGCTGATTATAACGTTTTTGATTTATAGCTGGATGTTTGAAAAATCAAGTTATTGATTTAAAATCGCTTTTATAAACGGTAAAATCCCTTCCACTTTCCTTGACTACAGACCGATTCGATGAACAATCCTTTATTACAATACTCAACATTACCCCTTTTTTCACAGATAAAACCTGAACACGTCGTGCCAGCGGTGGATACGCTGTTAGAAAATGCGCGGGCAACAGTGCAAGCGTGTTTGCAAAACAATCAAATTTATACTTGGGAAAATCTTATTGCCCCGATTGAGGAAGCCGAAGACCGCCTCAATAAAGCTTGGTCGCCTGTTAGTCATTTGAATGCGGTGTGTAATAACGAAGCGTTGCGGGAAGTTTACAATGCTTGTTTGCCTAAATTGAATGACTATGCCACGGAAATGGGACAGCATCAGGCGTTGTTTGCTGCTTATCAAGCCATTGCCAACAGTGACAATTTTGCCCATTTAGAAAAAGCCCAACAAAAAAGCATTCAAAATGCGTTGCGTGATTTTAAATTATCGGGAATTGATTTACCGCCCGCGCAACAGCAACGCTATAAAGAAATTAGCCAAGAGTTATCGCGCCTGTCTAGTCAATATGGAGAAAATGTTTTAGATGCGACTAATGCGTGGTCAAAACAGATTACCGATATAACCGAACTTAAAGGTTTACCTGAATCGGCATTACAACAAGCCAAACAAGCCGCACAGCTTGCAGACAAAGACGGCTGGCTGATTAGCTTACAATTTCCCTCCTATATTGCCGTACTCACTTATGCGGATAATCGCGATTTGCGTGCCGAGCATTATCAAGCCTTTGCCACCCGTGCGTCAGAATTGGGCAGCAATCCTGCTTGGGATAATACTCCCGTGATGGAGCAAATTTTGGCATTGCGGCATGAAGAGGCGCAATTATTAGGGTTTGAAAATTATGCGCAATTATCGCTAGCGACCAAAATGGCAAACAAACCGGCTGATGTCATTACGTTCTTAGAAGATTTAGCCCAAAAATCCTTGCCACAAGCGCGGCAAGATTTAGCCGATTTACGGGCGTTTGCCCAGCAGTACGATGGGTTAAACGATTTACAAGCCTGGGATGCGAGCTATTACAGCGAAAAAATGCGCCAGCATCGTTATGATTTATCGCAAGAAGAGGTAAAAAGCTATTTTCCTATTACCCGCGTTTTGCCAGGCTTGTTTGCGGTGGTGAATAAATTATATGGGCTAGAAATTAGCGAAATAACCGCTTTTGACAGTTATCACTCCGAGGTGCGTTTTTTTGAAATTCAAGATGCGCATGGCATAGTGCGCGGGCAATTTTATTTGGATTTGTACGCACGGGCGCAAAAACGCGGCGGGGCGTGGATGGATGATTGTGTGGGGCGGAAAAAAATAGTACAACCCACTGGTGATGCTGCTTTGTCAAAAACAGAAATACAAATTCCTGTGGCGTATTTAGTGTGTAATTTCACGCCGCCCGCAGGTGAAACGCCTGCTTTATTAACCCACGATGAAGTGGAAACCCTGTTTCACGAATTTGGACATGGCTTGCAACATTTGTTGACCCAAGTTGATTATCTGGGTGTTTCAGGCATTAATGGCGTGGAATGGGATGCGGTGGAATTGCCCAGTCAAATTATGGAAAACTGGTGCTGGGAAAAACAAGCTTTGGCACTTTTATCGGGGCATTATCAAACCGATGAACCGTTACCCGACGATTTGTTTAATAAAATGCAGGCGGCGAAAAATTTTCAAGCAGGGATGATTATGGTGCGGCAACTGGAGTTTAGTTTGTTTGATTTTACCCTTCATCAAGCGTTTGACCCTGCACAGGGCGGGCGAGTTTATGAAATCTTGGCTCAGATTCGCCAACAGGTGGCGGTGATGCTGCCGCCTGAATTTAATCGTTTTGCCCACAGTTTTTCCCATATTTTTGCAGGTGGTTATGCAGCGGGTTATTACAGTTACAAATGGGCAGAAGTGTTATCCAGTGATGCGTATTCATTATTTGAAGAAAACGGGATTTTTGACCGTACAACAGGCGAGGCGTTTTTAACCCATATTTTGGAACAAGGCGGCAGTAGCGAGGCGATGGAATTGTTTAAAAACTTTCGGGGACGCGAGCCAGAAATAACCGCTTTATTACGTCATAATGGGATTGTGGCTTAAGGACGTTCTTTCTAAAATCCCCCCTCAGTCTCCTCTTTAAGGAAAGAAGCACTGTTTTCTTTCCTTTACCAAAAGGGGAATTTAAGGTTTTAAGACAGAATTTGCGCTCATGCTGTTTTTCTTAAAGAAATGAATGGATTATAGTTTATCAAGGACAAGCGCAATCAACAAAGGTTAATTTTTTCCCCTTTTTTAAAGAAGGTAAGCGATTTAATTTATCTCGGCAAAAACACCTCGTCCAAAGTTTTCGCGTCTAATATCGCTTCTACCCAAAACTCCAATTCATCCGCACACGCTTTTCCCAGCTTATCGTCCACCCAGCTAGGCAAGTTCCCGAACCGCTTGCGTAATAGTTTTTTCAGCACTAAAACCTCTCCTTCTTGCCGACCTTCTTGCCGACCTTTTTGCAAACCTTCTTGTCTGCCTTGAAAAATTCCATCATTCCGCCATTGGGTTACCCAAGAATCTACACATTCCTCTAACATAATTGCTATCTCCTCTAAATTGGTTGCGGCTTTGAATGCGGCAGGATTTTCCAAACGCATCGCCAAAATATGATCCACCCAAACCCTAAAAACGCGCTCTAATGCCGGTGCGTGTTTGACCAATAAAAACAACCGCGCCACTTGTTTGGCTTTGACTAAAATCTCGCTGGGTTGTTCCAATTGAAACAAGGTGGCTAACGCATTATCAATCGCCATCAGTGTTTCCTGTGGATATTGACACTCGTCAATCAGAAAAAACGATAAAGTTGGGCAATAGTGCGCTAAAATTTCATTAGGCTTGGCAATTAATTCATTGATATTTAACGGATATTTCCAAGCCTTTTGTCCACGATGTAGCACAATCGGCATCACTGGCGGCAGTTTGTCGTGAGTTTTTAAGTGCTGACTTTTAATCAAATCCTGATACAGCAAGCCGATGTAAGTCATCATCCGCACGGGCATAAAATAATCGGCTTCGGACTGAAATTCAATCAATAAGTAAACGTATAAATCCTGCTGTTGCCAACGCACTTTCCAAACCATATCATCAAAACGCTCGCGCAAATCTTCGCTCACATAATGGTCATTGGTTTTTTCCAAGGTGGAAAAGTCTAATTCTTTTACCCAGTCTTGTTTGACAAAATCCTGTAGCAATTGCTGAATAATTTCAGGATGGGTAAAAATGGCTTTGTAACTGGCATCGTGCGCTTTCATTTGCCCTCGGGTTAACGCTTAAAAATTCAAGCATGGATAATAACATGCTGTTGGCACTTTTGAAGACTCGGCAAAAAGCATACATCTGTGGCTGGAAAATTGTCAAATGTCAAAATTGGGTCATTTTTTTGTAGCCCGTCCCATCTAACTTTGGAAAAATAAACTGTCAGTTTTATCACATTTTTCAAAAATATAACCCTGAAATTCGTAGACTTATAAGAGGCATGAGAATAGACTCAAGATGTTAGTGAGTTACTAACTAATAATAAGAAGAATATTATGCTAATCACACTTAAAGTTAGCAATAATTACACGGACACTTTTACCAACAACGTTTTTAAGTTGGGTGGATTAATACTATTCACGGTTTAACACTTAGTAAATTTAATTAATTTTTGGAGACGAAAAATGCCAATAATAATAAATGGAGTTCAAATGACTCCGAACCAAACAATGACCAATGATTCTAATCTAGGTCTTTCTCAAGCAGTTAGTTCTATAAGTCAAACTATGACGTTCAATTTACCAGAAAAAGCAACTACTACAATCGGCTTTTCTGTAATCAGCTTGTCTCCCGCCACTGCCAGCGTCACCGAAGGCAATAGCGGCAGCACCGCGCTGACTTTCACCGTCAATCGCACCGGCAGCACCAGCGCGTCATTTGTCAACTATGCCGTTTCTAGCGGCACAGCCACCGCAGATGATTTTATCGGCAATACCTTACCGTCTGGCACAATCTTTTTTGCCGCCAATGAAACCAGCAAAACCATCATTTTGCCCATTGCCGGTGATACCACCGTTGAACCGGATGAAACGTTTAATCTGGTGTTGTCAAATCCTATGGGCGCAACCCTTCTTGGCACAGGCAGTGCAGGTACTATTCGCAATGATGATGCTACCACTCCTCCCACTCCTCCCACTGGTGACAATCATTTTGATATTACGCTTCAATTTGATAACACTATTAGCAGCAGTGTCAAAGCGACTTTTCAAGCAGCAGCGACACGTTGGCAAAATATTATTACCGCAGATGTTCCAGACTATAACGGGATTGATGATATAAAAATTGCCGTCACTGTTGCGGAGATTGATGGCACTTCCGGCATTTTAGGCTCCGCAGGACCAAAAGAATTGCGTCCTAGTTCAATCAATCAAACATATCTTCCTGTCACGGGTGAGATGACCTTTGATTCAGCTGATGTTGATTTTATGATACAGCAAGGTACGTTCAATTCAGTCATCTTACATGAAATGGGTCATGTTTTAGGATTAGGAACACTATGGGAGATGAATAACTTAAAATCTGGCTATAACTATACCGCTGTACACGCACTGGATGCGTATCGTAGTTTGAAAGGTGATAATACCTTAACGAGTGTGCCATTAGAAAGTGGCGGCGATTCAGGTACAGCGGGGGGACACTGGTCTGAACAAGTTTTTGATACTGAATTAATCACAGGATGGGCTGAAAGCTCAGGTGCAATGCCAATTAGTAAAATCACCGTAGGTGCATTGCAAGATTTAGGTTATACAGTTGATTATACTAAAGCCGAGCCGTATGTCATTCCCAGTGGTGTCGTTAGTTCATTAAATAATATCGTTTTTGCAGGCGCACTTCTTGATGCTAATACTCCAACCGCAAATGACGATACGCTGTTGGGTACGTTAAACAATGAGAGTATCTCAGGGCTTGCAGGTAATGATAAATTATATGGACTACAAGGCAATGATACCTTAACAGGCGGCGCAGGCGATGATATTTTAGACGGTGGTGATGGTATAGACAGAGCTGTTTATACAGGAAATTTGGCTAATTTCAAGATTACTAAAACCGCAACAGGTTTCACCGTTAAAGACAATGTTGGCACAAGTGGTACGGATACGGTGAAAAATATTGAACAACTTAAATTTGATGATGCCAGCATTAATTTAAGTGTGCAGTCTAAAGCTGTAGCTACCAATATTGCTAGTGCCACTCTTAAAGTTATCCAAGAGCTTTACGTTGGTTTCTTTAAACGCATTCCTGACGCAGACGGCTTAGAATATTGGATAGACCAACACAAAGCCGGAAAAACCGTTAATCAAATTGCCGATGCGTTTTATGACGCAGGTGTGCAGTATTCCAGTACCACCGGTTACAGCGCAACTATGACCAGTGCTGAATTTATCAAAATCGTTTACGCTAATGTTTTAGGTCGTACAGGTAGCACAGCTCCAAATACGACTGAAATTGACTTTTGGAATCAAAAGCTTATTGCTGGCACAGAAACACGCGGTTCAGTAGTTACCACCATGCTTGATACAGTGCATACCCAATACGCAAATGATGCAAAATGGGGTTGGGTAGGAAAACAATTAGACAATAAAGCCACTGTTGCTAATAAGTTTGCTGTGGAATGGGGGATTACTTATGCCACCGCCGAAATGTCGATTAGCAAAGGGATGGAAATTGCCAATGCGGTTACTGATACAGACACTACTGCCGCAATTAATTTAGTGGGGGTTACTTCGGTGTTTGTGTAAAATCATCCGACTGTAGAGACGCAAGATTTTGCGTCTCTACCCCTTACAAAACCACCGCCCTTGAGGAAACTTAGGGGCGGTTTTTTTATGGTATGCACAAGTGTCACAACGACACAATTAAAAACCCGCCAACAAACTTTCATACGGAATATTCAAACCCTCATGCAGTTGTTTTATCATTCTTAGACTCAACGAGCGTTTGCGATTAAGAATTTCCGAAACCCGTCCGCAACTGCCGATGAAAGGCTCAAGGTCGCGTGGTGTCAACGCTTGTTGTTCCATCCTAAAACGAATAGCATCAATTGGGTCAGGCGGCGCAATCGCATAATGTTTGTTTTCATAGGCTTCAATCAACGTCACTAAAACCTCCATTTCATCGGCTTCGGGCGACCCCTCTTCCGCCTGAAAAATCATCTCAAGCCGCTCAAAAGTACGCTGCAAATCCTCGTCATTGTGTATCGGTTTAATATTCATCAATAGCCTCTACTTTAATTTTGTCATATTGCTCATGCGTACCTATAAATTTAATCCAAACAATACCCGCGCGGTATTGCATTTCCACAACCAGACGGTATTTATTACCGCCGATATTGAAAACCACACGGTTATTTTTGCAAATACTGGCATGACTATACTGAGCTTTTATAGCCTGCGGTGTTTTCCAATCGGCTTTTCGTACCTCTTCATACCAACTAGTTAATACACTTTCAGCATCTTTGTAAGCTGATTGTTCCCAAAACTTTTTTAATGTGCTTTTCGCTATGATGCGCATAAGGATAACTTCCCTTTTTGGGATGAAGTGTACTTGTAAATACGCTAACAATCAATTCATTCAACGGATTAAACTATACAAAACCACCGCCCTTCTAGGAAACTGAAGGGCGGTTTTTTATGTGGTACACTTTTGTCAGAATTTGAAACCAAGGAGATAAAAAACCATGCAACTTGCTATTGAAATCCCCGAACAACTGGACTTTGAACTAAAAACCGTTGTAAACATGAATGAATTTATTATTCAGGCGTTACAAAAAGCACTGACTGAAAATAAAGCCAAGCAGCAATTTAAACAAGCTCTAGCCGATGTGCAGCAACAAGCTTTCGACAATGGCTTAACAGAAAGCGAGCTGGCGCAATTACTCAATGATTAAAGTTGTTTTCGATACCAATATTTTCATTAGTGCCGCTTTAAAAAAAAATTCGACACCCGACAAAGCACTCACTTATGCTATTGATACCATGCAGTTATTGATTTCAGACGCAACGTATAACGAATTGGAAGAAAAATTATTGGCGGCAAAATTTGATAAATATGTACACATTCAAACCCGAAAAACGTTATTAAACACATTACGCACTGTTTCTGAAAAAATTATTATCAAAAAAACGATTTCTGCCTGTCGCGACAGTAAAGATAATAAGTTTTTGGAAGTGGCTGTTAATGGTCATGCCGATTTTATTGTGACAGGTGATAAAGATTTATTGGTTCTACATCCTTTTGAATTTATTGAAATTTTAACACCCGCAGATTTTTTGAAAAGACAAAATTTATTTTAAAACCATCGCCCTTTTAGGAAACTTAAGGGCGGTTTTTTATGTGGTACACTTTTGCTTTTTGCTTTATGGAGAAAAAGTCATGCAAGCTATTAAACACTATACCGAAGTCATCAACGGCTGTATTTCTGTTCAACTGCCCAAAGATTTCACCGCAAAACGGGTCAAATTACTCATTGTCCCCACCGATGAAGAAAACAGCTTAACGGATTTTCAACATTTTTTACTCGAAAGCCCCGAAATGACCGAGCAAGAATATCAATTTATTACAGAAAAAAGACAGCATTTTGCATCATGGAAATAATCTGCCTCGATACCAATGTGTTAATTGCCCATAAACGCGCCAAGAAAAACGATAAAGACAAAACCTTTCTTTATCAACTCACGCTGGAATCTTATCGTTTCGCAATTTCCATTATAACGGTTTATGAATTATTGCGCGGCGACAATACAAACGAAGATTTATACTGGAAAGCCATGTTTAGCAATATGACAATCTTGCCGTTTGATTTTAATTGCGCTGAACAAGCCGCCAAAACTTATAAAGAGTTGAAACAAAAAGGGCAATTGATTGAAACCGAAGATTTATTGATTGGTGCAACGGCTTTACAACACAATTTAAAACTTGCAACAGGCAATGTGAAACATTTTGAAAGAATTAAGAGCTTGGTGTTATTGCGTGATACAACGTAACTATTTTATCACTATAAACCACCGCCCTTGAGGAAACGGAAGGGCGGTTTTTTATTTAAGCCTCAATCACTTCAATCGCATTGCCATCGGGGTCGCGGAAAAAAATCGCGCGCCTTCCTGATTTGCTTTTAGTATAAAAAATAGCATGGGCTTCCAAACGCGCGACTAAGGGGTCAAGAGAGCTGATTTTTAAAGCAACGTGTCGGTCTAATCCGCCATGTTCGGGGCGATTGTCCACAGGGTCTTGCGAAGGCAAACAAATACAATGCAAAGTTTGTCCGCTACTGCCTAATTTAAACCATAAGCCATCAAAACTTAATGCTGGGCGGGCTGGGTCAATTTCTAAACCCAAAATGGTGTGGAAAAAAAATTTCGATTTGCCAATATCGGCGGATAAAACACTGTGATGGTCGATGTGCAAAAAAGCGGGTGTGTCACTACTCATAGTCTGTTCCTAGCGTTAAAAAAATTATTGCGCAGTTTGTACCCGCAAAACAGCGGTGATAGCACAAATCATCAATTGTGCGGTTTTTGCGCCTGCGTCAATCCAGCCCCGACTGCGTTCGGCTAAAAAAGAAGCGCGTCCTTTGGTGGCAAGCATTGGTTGAGTCGATTCCATGCCTGCGATAGCCACTGCTTCGAGACTGTCTAATATAGAGCTTAAATCCATTTGTTGCTGCGTGGCGTGTTGTAATTGTGTGGCAACAGGAATCAGCACATCCAACATGGTTTTTTCACCCACATCGGATTTTCCACGCTGTTTCATGGCTTCAACTCCTTGATGAAAAACCGCTCCTACATTAGACATTGTGAGGGGTTGCTGTTGACACGCTTTGCTCATCGCTAAAAATAATGTGCCGTATAAAGACCCCGACGCGCCGCCCACGGTTGACATTAACGTCATGCCGATTTTTTGCAAAGCGGCTGCCCAATCCAGTTGCGCTAATGCTTCACTTTGCGCGGTTAAAGCGGCAAGTCCACGTTGCAAATTAATAACGTGGTCGCCATCGCCAATCGCTTGGTCTAAAGCGGTAACGTGTTCGGCATTTTCAGCAATGGTTTCGCTAATTGCTTCGATTAGGGTGGGTAATAAACTAGGGGTAAATGCCATGAAGAGCCTCGGTTAATCTGAATGGGTTAAGGCAGCAACAATGCTGTCGTATTCGGCTTGGAGCGGGCGGTATAAAAAAAAGCCTAACAGTGCCAAACCACTAAAAATAATCAACGTGTTAAAAGTGTCGCCCACTATAAATAGGATAAAACCAAATAACCCAACGCTGGAAATCAGCACTTGCGAGACTAGCACGGTGAAAAAATAACGCTGCTGGGCGGTTTTTTCCCCTGGCATGGTTTGATTTAACCGCACTTGGCTATAACGAATTAACCGAGTAAGCGGAAATAACACAATAGTCAGCACATACAGCAAGGTGCGAATTAAAACTACCTGTTCTTGGGCGATTGGCTGTTGGATTTGCGTGGCAAGGGTCTGACACAGTACGATAGACAGACCTTGTAGCAACACAAAACAAACAATGATAACCCAAAGCAGAGTGAAATTGGCTGGCGTTGTGGCGGCGTTTAACGGACTTGACATAATTTTTTGCAGGATTCAATAAATAGCCCATGTTACCCATTGTGTAAGGAAAATACAAAACACAAACTCAACACGGCGGTTATTTTCCCTTAACTTTCCCCCCATTCTTATGACCCTGACACTTAGCCCTGACCTGTATTTTAAAGCCCTCAGTGATGAAACCCGCTTGCGCTGTATGATGTTGCTCTATGAAAAAGGGCAATTATGCGTGTGTGATTTGACCCGCGCTTTAGCCTTATCACAACCTAAAATATCACGCCATTTAGCACAATTGCGACAGCTCGGTTTGTTGCTGGATAAGCGCGAGGGACAATGGGTGTATTACCAAATCAATCCTGAGTTACCCGCTTGGGCAATGGATATTTTAGCCGCCACGTCACAAGCAGTTGCCACACAAAAAACCTATCAAGACGACTTGCAGCGGTTGCAAATTCATCAACAGGGAAGAGAAAATAGTTGCGGCGCATTTTTTTAGGGTTATGATATATGCTTATCCGTATATAAAGATATTAGTTTACTCACCCAACAGGATTTTTTCATGTTAAATGTAATCGTGCTATGCACTGGCAATTCATGCCGCAGTATTTTAGGCGAGGCGTTATTCAATCAACTTGGCAAAGGACGGATTCAAGCCTATTCCGCTGGCAGTTTTCCCACGGGAAAAGTCAATGACCATGCGTTAGCAACATTAGAGCGACATGGCTTAAGCACGGCAGGCTATCGCAGTCAATCGTGGGATGATTTCATCGAACAACCGATTGATATTGCTATCACTGTCTGCGATAACGCCGCAGGGGAAGTGTGTCCTGCCTATTTAAACAGTGCGGTAAAAGTGCATTGGGGTTTACCTGACCCCGCCCACGTTACAGGCTCAGAGGCGCAGATTATCGCCGCATTTGAAAATACTTATGCCGCATTGGAAAAACGCATTACCGCGCTGCTGGCGTTACCGCTGGACGATTTAACCGATGCCGAATTAACCGTTTTACTGGCGCAAATTGGTGAAAATTAACATGAATCCACCAAAACATTTAGGTTTTATTGAACGCTTTTTAACCTTGTGGATTTTTATCGCGATGGCAACTGGCGTAGCGGTGGGCTATTTTTATCCGCCGTTCAGCCAAGCATTAACGCAGTTGCAAGTGGGGACAACCTCGATTCCGATAGCAATTGGCTTGATTTTAATGATGTATCCACCGTTGGCAAAAGTAAAATATGAAACGCTGGGCGCGGTTTTTAAAAATCGCAAAATTTTACTGTTATCGTTACTGCAAAATTGGTTGATTGGTCCACTGTTGATGTTTGGATTAGCGGTGCTGTTCTTGCGCGATACCCCTGATTATATGGTCGGTTTAATTATCATCGGATTAGCGCGGTGTATTGCGATGGTGTTGGTGTGGAATGAACTCGCCGATGGCGATACGGATTATTGTGCAGGACTGGTAGCCTTCAATTCCATTTTTCAACTGCTGTTTTTTTCGTTTTACTGCTATCTGTTTATCAACGTCCTGCCCGCTTGGTTAGGGATTGCCTCTGGGCTAAACGTTAGCGTCAGTTTATGGCAAGTGGCAGAAAGTGTATTGATTTATTTAGGGATTCCCTTTTTTGCAGGGATGCTAACTCGCTTTGTGCTGTTAAAACAAAAAGGGCAACGTTGGTATGACGAAGTGTTTATCCCTAAAATCAGTCCGCTGACCTTGATTGCATTGCTGTTTACTATTTTGCTGATGTTTTCCTTGAAAGGCGAGGTAATTGTCCAATTACCGCTGGATGTGTTGCGTTTAGCCGTCCCGCTGACCTTGTATTTTCTGTTGATGTTTTTAGGTACTTTTTATATGTCTGCCAAAGCGGGGGCAAATTATCCTGTCAGTGCGACGCTTGCGTTTACCGCAGCAGGCAATAACTTTGAATTAGCCATTGCCGTTGCCATTGCGGTATTTGGGGTTAATTCAGGACAAGCGTTTGCGGCGGTGATTGGGCCTTTAATTGAAGTACCCGTGTTGATTTTATTAGTCAAAGCCGCATTTGCTATTCGGCAACGCTATTACCTGCAAACAGCGTTGTAAACATTTTTTGCTTATCCTCTGCACTAAAATCGGCAAAACGTCCTGCAAAGTCCGCTCGGGCTTGGCAGCGTTTTGTTTCTAATTTGGCAATCAACGTTTCCATCGCTATAAACGTGGCTTCTGCAACGCCTTCCTCGCGCATTTGTTGACTAAAATCACGCAAGGTTAATTCTTGCACTTCATAATCTTGAAAATCGCCTAACACTTCCTGAAAGCCTTTTAATGTTGCAATTAAAATTTTCATGTCGCCTACAGGATATAAACTTTGGAAAAATTCGAGTAAATAACGCAATTTTTTACAGGTTTTGCGCAAATCGTGCAACAACACAGGGTCGGAGGACGCGGTGATTTTTTGTCCTTTCCCTAAAACCTGTTGAAAGGTACACCAAATTTTTTTATCTGCCAGCGGTTTGATGGGTTTTGCGGAGGGGGTCAATTTACTTTGTGCCAGATAATCCTCCCAAGCAATCATCTGTGACAAATAATGAGGCGAGGTGAGGTTTTGCGCCAACTCTTTCTGTGCTACTCCTTGTTTTTGCTTTAATAACACTTGCAAAGGGGCTAACGCAGGTCGAATTTTTTTCGGCAAACTGGCTTGATAGGCAGGAAAGTTTAACAAATACACATCCAAGTCGCGCGGCGTACTGGTAATCTGCCCCAACCAAGCAAAAAATTCCCGCTGCTGATTGCCTATTTTTTTGGGTAGCAAGGCTTTAAACTGCCCTAATGCCGTGCGCATTCGTCGGACGGCGACGCGAAAATCGTGTAAAAATTCGCTGTCCAACGCATCAATCGTACCTGGTTCATTGCGTTTAATCGCAAGCAGTAATTGTTTAAAAATTGTCCGAATGGCTTTATCCGCAGATTGGCTCGGTTCAAGCGATAAGGCAAATTTTGAAGAATAATCAGCGGGTTTACGCCCTTGACTTTTTAACGCGCTGACTAAAACAGGCTGATTGGCAGGCGTGAGTGCTAACGATTGGGTTAAAAAATTGACGATTTCTTTGGCTATTTTTCCATAGCGCGGCACTGGTTCAAGCAACAATCGCTGTTTAAATTCGCTATAGGCTTCCAGCCTAAGATGCAGCACTGGTTGGTTTTTTTTGTTCAAAATAACCCAGCGCGAAACTTGAAAATCCAAGGTGGTAATGGGCAATAAGGCACGCATTTCCAACAAAGCCGCCAGTTGTCTGCGTAGCGGTTTATCGGTGATGTCGTTGGCAAAAACAGGGGCATTATCCATTGCAAGTTCGATGATGGATTTTCCTGTTTTACGTTGTTGCAAGCGCAAAACAGATTCATGTTGCGATTGTTGTAATTCACAGAGCAAATCTGCTTGATACAGTCGCCAATCAAAACAGTCATAAAAGGTTTTAAACGTATAATGCTGAGAAATAAAGTGCAGCGAATATTTTTTTCCCAGTTTATCAATGAGTTTTTTAGCCGTTAAATTATTGGGTAATTCAAAATACAAAGGAATAGTGAGCATAATAGGATTGTATAACAGGTTGAGTAGCTTGTGATAAGCTTGAAAAAGCTTTTGTCATCATATCACCATCATCGCAGGTTAAAATGAAAATACGATGACATTAAGAGCCATGATTTTTTCAAATCGAATTTAAACAAAGTGAAAAATAAAATCCCACTCAATATTCGCAATAACTTACGCTTTTTGGTGATTGAAGTTAGCACACAATTGGCAAGTTTAGAGCGTTATTTTATTGAACCGACCCCCCATCATGCCGCCGCCGTGATTTCGCGCAGTGGTTATGCGATGAATTTAACCCAACGGATTCATGCCGATAGTTATCAATATATTGCCTGTCATAAAGAAAAAAAAACCGCCACGCTGTTGTTTACCGCACTTAGTACCATTGCAGGCAGTTTAGAGCAGGTCAGTCAATTATGTGGTGATTGTATTCAACACGCCTGTACCATTACGCATCACGCTTGTTTGCAAGCCAGCCATTACACCGACTTATTAGAGCAAGTCAGTTATGCGATTCGCTTAATTGAGCCTGCGATTTTTACCAACAATACTCAATTGGCCTTAAAAATCGGTTCTGTGGAGCAGCAATTAAAAATAACCTGTGATGGCTTGATTGCCAATTATGTGGTTGCTTTAAAAAATAAAGTTTTTATTGAAGATTTAATTGCTGCCTTGTTTGTTGCCCGCAGTGTAGAGCATATTGGTGATGCGTTATTAAATATCAGTGAAGCGTTAATTTCAGGCAGTTTGGGGCAGACTGTTAATATTGACCGCTACCACGCCCTGCATGATTTTATCAGCCATCTTAAGAAAAAAGATAATCAGGATTGGGGCTTAAAAACGCTTGCCCATACTCGCTCAGGCAGCACAATTTCTGCGCTGCGCAAAAAACATCGGCGACAGAATACGATTTTGGCGGTGTTTAAAGATGGCACAAAGCGTAAACTGCAAGACGAGCAGGAAAGCGTTAAAACGTGGCATCAATTGTATCCGGGGATTGCGCCGCGTATTTTGTCTTACAACAGCCGAGGTGAATCAGCGGCGTTGTTAATTGAACATTTACAAGGAGTGACTTTTGAAAATGTGTTGCTGCATCAATCGGTTAAACTGCAACGTGCCGCGCTGGCGCAGTTGTGTATCACGCTGAAATCGGTTTGGCAAACCACGCGGCGCGAGAAAAAAGTGTGCGCACATTTTATGGGGCAATTACAAACGAGGCTCACTGAAATTTATCATCTGCACCCGCAATTTAAACAACCCACACAACAAATCGGGCATTTAAACGTGCCAGCCTTTGAAAGTTTACTCAAACAAGCCCAACATAACGAAGCGCAGTTAAAGCCGCATTTTTCTGTTTATATTCATGGTGATTTTAATAGCGACAATATTATTTATAATCCTGCCCAGCACAAAATCAATTTTATTGATTTACACCGCTCAGGATATATGGATTATGTGCAGGATGTTTCGGTGTTTATGATTTCTAATTATCGCTTGCAAGTGCTTGATAAATCGCTCAAACAAAACGTGCTAGGATTAACCCTTGATTTTTATCACTTTGCTGCGCAATTTGCAAAACAAAACCACGATAGCAGTTTTGAGTTGCGATTAGCGTTAGGATTAGCCCGTTCTTTTGCGACCTCAACCCGATTTATTTTGGACAAATCCTTGGCAAACGCGATGTTTTTTCGGGCAAGGTATTTAATCGAACAGGTTTTATCTATAATGAACAGTGAACAACGTATCACCTATCGTGTTCCTATTGCGGAGATTTTTGTTGGATAATTTAAAAATTGCAGTCATTGGCAGTATTGGAAAATGGTCAACAGAGGCATTAGCCCAAGCCATTGCGAAAAAAGCAGGGACGTGTTTAGTCGTCGATATGAGTCAAGTGGTTTATGACTTAAGCAGTGCAAGTTTACGCTATCAAGAACAAAACTTGTGTGAGTTTGACGCGCTGGTGGTTAAAAAACTCAGTTCGCGTCACAGCTCGCACAGTTTAGATAAATTAGAATTACTGCACATTGCCGAGCAAGCGGGCGTGCCTATCTTTAATAACTCGATTCACTCGTTGCCTTTATTAAATCGCCTCAGTTGTACTCTGACGTTAGCGAAAGCAGGTATTCCAATGCCGCCGACTCGTATCACCGAAGATTTTGCCCAAGCGTTGATTGCCGTAGAAGACTTTGGTTGTGCGGTGTTTAAACCGCTCTATTCAACCAAAGCGCGAGGCATGACGGTTATTTCTAAAAAGAAAGAGTTTTACAAAATCAAGCAAGAAATTCACGCCTTTCAAGTTGCCAATCCTGTGATGTATATTCAACAAAAAATGCAGTTGGGTGGGCAAGATTTAGGGCTGGTTTTTTTAGCTGGACAGTATTTAGGCTGTTATGCACGCATTTCCAAAGAAGGCGAATGGAATACCAGCACCCACAATGGTGGACGTTATGCCGCTTATCAGCCGTCTGATGAAGTGATTGCCTTAGCCGCAAAAGCCCAAGCCTTATTCAAACTGGATTTTGCCACCGTTGATATAGCCGAAACAGAGGCGGGAGCTGTGGTGTTTGAAGTGTCTGCTTTTGGAGGTTTTAAAGGCGCAAAAGAAGGAATAGGCATTGATGTGCCGCAGTTATATGCGGATTATGTGGTCAACACGTTACTGGCGAAAAGACAATGAACAAAGAATTATTGATTCTAAGACACGGAAAATCCGACTGGAATACCCAAGTGGATGATTTTTATCGCCCGTTGATTGAACGGGGTAAACGCGGTGCAGAATTGTTGGGGGTATGGACGCAGCAACAAGATTTAGTCCCTGATTTTGTGTTAAGTTCCCCTGCGACTCGCGCCCTTGATACGGCAAAGCGGTTTTGTCATGCGATGGGATTGAGTGAGCAACTGATTTATCAAGAAGCGAAAATTTATGAAGCCAACGCGGCAACCCTGAAAGCCATCATTAACGAATGTCCGCATCAAGCACGCCGAGTTTTAATAGTGGGTCACAATCCGGGGTTAGAGCATTTATTACAAGATTTGCTCTCAGACCCGATTAGTGCAGCAGAAGATGGCAAAATTTTACCCACCGCTACCTTAGCCCATTTGACCTTAGGGCAGTATTGGTCACAAACCAGTTCAGGGTGTGCCACGTTAAACAGCTTAATTCGCCCGTCTTTATTGGCAGAGCAGTTTCCGTTTGTGGGTTTAAAAGGAGCAGAATTTCGCCCGCGCCCCGCCTATTATTATTCACAAGCGGCAGTGATTCCTTATTGTATTGTGGATAATGTATTTAAATTATTACTGGTGAGCAGTAGCCACAAACAACGCTGGCGGTTTCCCACCAGTATTATTGCCCCTGGTTCAACCCCGCAAGCGGCAGGAACACAAGCGGCATGGGAATTGGCAGGGGTTAAAGGGGTGATTTCTGATGAGGTGTTAGGTTATCACAGTCAGGCAAAATGGCGCGGACAATGTGTGATTCAACTTTTTCCGTTAGCCGTAACAGAAATTGTGCCATCGGCTGAATGGTCAAAACAGCACAAACGCCAGTGGCTAACCCCCAAACAAGCCATGCTTGAACTCAATTCGCCTGGACTGAGCAAAACGATTAAAAAACTTCTGAGCTTGCTTGAACAGTAACACGCCTCTTAAACAAACAATCACGGCATGAGCATTCGCTTTAAAATTATTATTTCCCTGTTTATGCTAACGGTTGCCATTGCCTTCACCGCAACAGGGGTGTCGTATTGGTTGTTGCAAAAAAGCTTGTTGGAAGATTTTCGGGGACGTTTAAAAAACATTGCTTATTTAGGCGGTGTTTCATTGGATGTTTCAGCCACCGAGCGATTGATTAGCCATTTACAGAAGGAACTTAGCACGGCTGAAATTGCTCAGATTGAGCAGTCGAGTGATTATTTATTACTGGATAAACAATTACAAACGCTGCGTGGTGCTGAACCCAAGTTAATTCAATATGTTTATATCTTAGTGCCAACCCAGCATTTTACTAGCAGTCGTTTTTTGGTTGATGCGGATGTAAAAAAACTCAGCGCAAAACAAATTCGGGGTGAGCCTGTCATAGAAGAAATTTCTCATTTTGGACTTCCTTACAGTCTTTTTTCTAAACATTGTGTTAAAAATACCTTTGCCACCTTAGCTATTACGGTTGAAGAGAATATTGTGGCAGACCCGCAATACAATACTCGTTCGCTGTCTGCTTACGCGCCGATTCGTAATCAACACGGCAAAATGATTGCAGTGTTAGGGATTGATTTAAAAGATGAAAATATCCAAGCGGCGTTATGGCAATCAAAACTTAGCTCGCTGATTATTATTGTAGTGGCGTTACTGATTGCGACGATTTTTTCTATTTTTGTTGGTTATCAACTGACTAAAGGGATTCGGTTGCTGGATAGTGTGGTGAAACGATTTGCGAAAAAACAATTTGATGTGCGAATGCCTATTTTGTCAGAAGATGAAATCGGGACGTTAAGCCAATCGTTTAATACAATGGCACAAATTATTGACAATCATGCCAAACAGATGGAACGGTTATTGGCAGCCTATGGTCGATTCGTGCCGCATTCTTTTTTAGAATTTTTAAAAAAAGACAGCATCATTGAATTAAAACTTGGCGATTATATGCAGCAGGAAATGACGGTGCTGTTTTCCGATATTCGTTCCTTTACCACCCTTTCTGAAAGCATGACACCAAAACAAAACTTTGATTTTATCAATGCGTTTTTGCGCCGCGTCGGGCCTGTGATTCGCAATTGTGGCGGGGGGATTGATAAATATATCGGGGACGCGGTGATGGCTTTGTTTCCGAATAGTCCTGCTGATGCGATTAATGCAGCAATTCAGATGCAGTTAAAAGTCAGTGAATATAATCAACAGCGCGTGGCGGAAGGTTTTACAGCCATTGCGATTGGGGTAGGACTGCATACGGGAAATTTGATTTTAGGAACGGTGGGCGAACTAGAGCGGATGAACAGCACGGTGATTGCCGATGCGGTCAATTTAGCCTCGCGTCTGGAAGGGGTGACAAAGCATTATGGGGTGGGCATTGTGATTAGTGAAGAAAGCCTTAGCCAATTGCCGCAGCCGATACAATTTAGCATTCGGTTTTTAGATAAAATTCAAGTGAAAGGTAAAAAAGACCCTGTGACGATTTATGAAGTGTTTGATGCGGATGATAAGGCATTGCGGGCGTTTAAAACCGCTATTCTTCCGCAATGGCAACAGTTTTCTGCGGCGTTACCTTTGTTTCAAGCCATTCTTTTGCAAAATGAGCAAGATATGCCAACCCAACTTTATTTAGAGCGGCTTGAACAATTTATTAGTTTGGGAGCCAATAACGAGTGGGATGGAATTGAGGTAATGGTGAATAAATAGACAGAAAACATTTCAGGTATCAAAAATAACTTGAGATTCACGATGTAATTTATCCGACATTTTGTCATTTGTCTGACAATTGTTCATCAAATTATTGTTAGATTTGTAATGTCCCATCCTCTGTGCATGACAAAAATGATTGGAATCAAAAATCTCGATTTTTGACTTCAGTGATTGTTTAAACATTTTTTGTCATGTACAGAGTTCCCCATCCCATAAATTCAACCTTACTATTATCAGGCATATAATTTGCTTGATACATAAACACTATAAAAACAACTCTGCAAAGTCGTTGCCCTGAGTCGAACTAACCTGAGGATTGAATGCGATGATAGAAACTTTTTACGATGTGATGCGGCGGCAAGGCATTACGCGGCGCAGCTTTTTAAAATTTTGCAGCCTGACCGCTGCCTCTTTAGGACTTGCGCCCAGCTTTGCACCGAAAATCGCCCACGCGATGGAAACCAAGCCGCGCATTCCGGTGTTATGGCTGCATGGGCTGGAATGCACTTGCTGCTCGGAATCCTTTATTCGCTCAGGACATCCTTTGGCAAAAGACGTGATTTTGTCGATGTTGTCACTCGATTATGATGACACCATCATGGCGGCGGCAGGTCATCAAGCCGAAGCGATTATCACAGAAGTGGTTGAAAAATATAAGGATAATTACATTCTCGCCGTCGAAGGCAACGCGCCACTCGCTGAAGACGGCATGTACTGCATCATTGGTGGCAAGCCGTTTGTAGAGCAATTACGTTATGCCGCTGAAAACTGCAAAGCGATTATTTCTTGGGGTTCGTGCGCCTCATGGGGTTGTGTACAAGCTGCAAAACCCAATCCTACCCGTGCTACCCCTACGCATAAAATCCCCAATTTAGCCGATAAACCGATTGTCAAAGTACCCGGTTGTCCACCGATTGCGGAAGTGATGACAGCTGTGGTGACTTATTTATTGACCTTCGACAAGCTGCCAACCTTAGACGCGCAAGGTCGCCCGCAAATGTTTTACAGCCAACGCATTCACGATAAATGTTATCGCCGTCCGCATTTTGATGCGGGGCAATTTGTGGAAGAATGGGATGACGAAGCGGCGCGACAAGGGCATTGTTTGTACAAAATGGGTTGCAAAGGCCCAACCACTTATAACGCTTGTTCCACTGTGCGTTGGAATGAAGGGCTATCCTTCCCGATTCAATCCGGTCATGGCTGCTTGGGGTGTTCCGAAGACGGTTTTTGGGACAAAGGCAGTTTTTACGAGCGCGTCACTAATATCAATCAATTTGGTATCGAAAGCAATGCCGATAGCGTCGGTGGCACGGCGGCAGCGATTGTCACTGCGGGCGTTGCAGCTCACGCCGGAATCACTGCCCTGAAACGCGCCAAAGTTGCTGAAACGGCTCAATCACAAGGAGAACAAAAATGACCGAGATTAATACGCCGAATGGATTCCACTTGGACAGCGGTGGTCGCCGGATTGTGGTTGACCCTGTGACTCGCATCGAAGGTCACATGCGTTGCGAAGTGAATATTGACGAAAACAACATCATCCGCAATGCCGTTTCCAGCGGCACGATGTGGCGAGGCTTGGAAGTGATTTTAAAAGGACGCGACCCGCGTGATGCTTGGGCGTTTGTGCAGCGGATTTGTGGCGTGTGTACCGGAACTCATGCGTTGACTTCGGTGCGAGCGGTTGAAGATGCGTTGAAAATCACGATTCCTGAAAACGCCAATTCAATTCGTAACATCATGCAATTAACTTTGCAGGTGCAAGACCATTTAGTGCATTTTTATCATTTGCACGCTTTGGATTGGGTAAATCCGGTCAATGCGTTAAAAGCTGACCCCGTTGCCACTTCTGCGTTACAACAAAAAATTTCCCCGCATAATCCCAAATCTTCACCTGGTTATTTTCGTGATGTGCAACAGCGAATTAAAAAATTTGTCGAATCCGGTCAATTAGGCCCTTTCAAAAACGGTTATTGGACAAATCCGGCGTATTTATTACCACCGGAAGCGGATTTAATGGCGGTCACGCATTATCTGGAAGCGTTGGATTTTCAAAAAGATATTATGAAAATCCGCACCATTTTCGGCGGCAAAGACCCGCATCCCAACTGGTTAGTCGGCGGCGTACCGTGTGCGATTAATGTCGATGGCGTAGGTGCGGTTGGCGCAATTAATATGGAACGCTTGAATTTGATTTCTTCGTTAATTGACCAAAGCATCACTTTTATTGACCAAGTTTATATTCCTGATTTACTGGCAATTGCCGGATTTTATAAAGGTTGGCTGTACGGCGGCGGTTTATCAGGCACGAGTTTATTGTCGTATGGCGACATTCCCGACAAAGCGAATGATTATTCCGCCAGCAATTTGCTGATGCCACGCGGCGCGATTATCAACGGTGATTTGAAAAAAGTTTACGAAGTGGATTTAACCGACCCTGAGCAAATTCAGGAGTTTGTGCCGCATTCTTGGTATTTATATCCCAATGATTTGAAAGGGTTGCATCCTTATGATGGCATTACCGACCCGCATTTCAAATTGGGCAACAACACTAAGGGAACGAAAACCAATATTCAGGAATTGGACGAAGACGCGAAATATTCGTGGATTAAAGCACCGCGCTGGCGAGGTCATGCGATGGAAGTCGGGCCTTTAGCGCGGTATGTGATTGGTTATGTGCAAGGCAATAAAGAAATCACTGAGCAGATTAATTTTGTACTGAAAACCTTGGATGTGCCTGTGACCGCATTGTTTTCGACCTTAGGACGCACGGCGGCGCGGGGTTTGGAAGCGCAATGGGCAGCCGGAAAAATGCGTTATTTCATGGATAAATTAGTCAGCAATATTAAAACGGGCGATTTGGCGACCGCGAATGTGACGAAATGGCATCCTGATACTTGGCCAAGTGAAGTGCGCGGCGTGGGTTTTACCGAAGCACCGCGTGGCGCGTTGGGGCATTGGCTGAAAATTAAAGATACGAAAATCGAGAATTATCAATGTGTTGTACCGACTACTTGGAATGGTTCACCGCGTGATGAAGCAGGAAATATCGGTGCGTTTGAAGCAGCGTTGATGAATACCAAAGTTGAACGTCCCGAAGAGCCAGTGGAAATTTTGCGCACCTTGCATAGTTTTGACCCATGCTTGGCGTGTTCAACCCATGTGATGAGTCCAGATGGTACGGAATTGACGCAGGTTAAAGTACGGTAGAAAACATCAGCTTAATTGCTCTTTGTGCATGGTGGGGAAAAGTTCATAAAAATACTATAGAATGCTTATTCCTGCAAAAGCATGATAGAGAGCATTTTTACTATGAACCTTAAAAACAGCCAACTTTTGAGCTTACTTTTTTTGTTTCTGTTCAATGTTAG
>JFJP01037898.1_pt1 | contig 36662 bp, 38 predicted proteins | sample 431651 | NCBI WGS metagenome assembly JFJP01 (sample SAMN02602958, study PRJNA72255) | Microbial mat metagenome, whole genome shotgun sequencing project. | biome: fresh water; feature: sink hole; material: water; isolation source: purple microbial (photo- and chemosynthetic) mats found in... | reverse complement strand
ATATCCCAATGCTCAAGGAAAACAATGTCCGGAAAGGGTTCTTTGAGCATGAACAGTTCATTGCCCTGCGAAATGAATTACCGGATTATCTTAGACCCTATGCAACATTCGGGTATAAGATCGGCTGGCGACATCAGGAGCTGGCATTATTAACCTGGAATGATGTGGATCTGCTAAACGGGATTGTGACCTTGAAAGTAGGGGAAACCAAAAACAAGGAAGCCAGGACCGTTTATCTGGATCAGGAACTCAAAGGTATGCTGGAAACCCTATGGGAGCAAAGAAAGAAATCCGGTAAGATTGTTCCGTTTGTTTTTCCAAGTCAGGATGGCACTGGCTCCATCATTAATCTTAGAAGGGCCTGGAATACTGCCTGCAGGAAGATCGGGATTGGCTATGGATATAAAATATCCGAAAAATACGCCCATGACTGGGAAGGCAAGCTGCCTGCCGGTCCTATCTTTCATGACCTACGCAGAACAGCGGTCAGGAACATGGTAAGGGCTGGTATTCCGGAACGTGTTGCCATGATGGTGTCCGGTCATAAAACAAGGTCTGTGTTCGACAGCATAAAACAAGGTCTGTGTTCGACAGATACAACATTGTCAATGATGCGGATCTGAAGATGGCAAGCGCAATGCAGGAAAAATACCTGGAAAATCAGATGGGCACAGATATGGGCACAATCGTCAATTTAAAGGAGAAATTAGGCTAAGATGATTGGATGTAATTTATTGTTTTTATTAATGAAAAACCGGAGATATCAATATGTATGATTTCTCCGGTCATATATTTCGAAGTCCGACGCTCTATCCAGCTGAGCTACGGGCGCGCAGGTCCATGATATGGGTATTAGATACCACAATGAAAACCATTCTGCAATGGTTTGATTTCATATTTTGAGTATGTAGAATTCTCCGGTTTTTCCGTTTTTCCAGGACAGGATCATGGGGTTGACCGGGTTTGCAATTGACAATGACCGGCATTAAAAGTAGAACCCGGAAAGGAAAATGGAAAATATAAAAAAATACAAATGGCCGGTCCGAATTCTGAAAGCCCTGCTGTTTCTGTTTTGTTTTACCCTTGTCCAGGTGGTGGCCCTCCGGTTTATCAACCCGCCCATAACGCCCAACGTGGCCTGGGCATGGGTGGAATCCGTCATCAAACATAAGCCTGAAAAGCGCCCGGTCTATCGCTGGAAAAGGATTGAACAAATATCACCGCATCTGAGAAGGGCGGTGATCGCCTCGGAAGATCAGCGGTTTCTCACTCACAACGGATTTGATCTTAATGAAATAGAAAAAGCATACAATGGATTTATCACAGAAAAAAAACTGAGGGGGGCCAGCACCATCAGTATGCAGACGGCCAGAAGCGTGTTTCTTCTGTCCAGCCGGAGTGCTTTCCGGAAACTGGCTGAAATTTATTATACGGCTTTGATTGAACTTTTCTGGAACAAGCGCCGAATTCTTGAAATGTATCTCAATACCGTTGACTGGGGAACAGGAGTAACGGGTGCGGAAGCGGCTGCGCAAAAATATTTTTTAAAAAGCGCCAAAACCCTCACCCGTGAAGAGGCCGCCCTGATGACGGCCATTCTGCCCAATCCTCACAAATGGTCGGCTAAAAATCCTTCTGCATACATCAGGATGCGTCAGACGCAAATCATGCAATCCATGCACATGATGCCGCTGCTTTAAAAAGGCGGTTCCGGGACGAGCCGGAAATTGCTTTCGGGCTTAATTCTTCCCGGCCTGTTTCGGCTTTTTGAGAGCTGCATCAAAGCTTTCCTGATCTGTTTTAAACTTTTTTGCATCCTCTCCGACCCGAATAATGGTGATGGTATTGATTTTATCCCCTTGTTCGATTTTATTGACCACGTCCTGACCTTCTATGACTTTTCCGAAAACTGTGTGTTTTCCATCCAGCCAGGGAGTTGCCTTATGGGTGATGAAAAACTGGCTGCCGTTGGTGCCTGGGCCTGAATTGGCCATGGAAAGAATCCCGGCTGAATCATGCTTTAATTCAGCGACAAATTCATCTGGAAATTTGTATCCAGGCCCGCCCATGCCGGTTCCTGTGGGGTCTCCGCCCTGGATCATAAAATCCTTGATGACCCTGTGAAATACGATGCCGTCATAGAATTTTTTTAACGGCCCCTGGTTTGCGGCAATTTTCCCCTCGGTAAGACCGGCAAAATTGATAACGGTAAGGGGAGCCTGCTGATAATAAAGAATCGCCAGAATTTCCCCTTTGGTGGTGCTGATTTTGGCATAGAGCCCGTCTTTAAGGTCCTTTGAAAAGGCAGGAGCAGATATTGATAAAATTGAGATAATGGTAAACAAGATAAACATTCTTCCATTCTTGAACATTTTGAACCTCCCCTTGCTTAGTGATTGTCGGTCTTTTGTCTGAAATCAAAAAACCCGATGCTCAACGGATTTGAGTGCCGGGTTTCCTGCTTTAAAATGGGGTGAGCGAAGGGGCTTGAACCCTCGGCCACCAGGGCCACAACCTGGTGCTCTACCAACTGAGCTACGCCCACCATAAAAAAGCTTTTCTTAATTATCAGAACCAGGGTTTTTTTTCAATAGTTTTTATTTCCATGGGTCTCAGGCTATTCAGTTTTGCATTGACCTTAAGGGGTTGTTTGACTATTATCCTTGGCAATAACAATATCTTTACAAGGGAAAGATACATGAACGCTCTTTTAATATTTGTTGTCAGGCTTATCCTGAGTCTTGTATTCGGTATTGTCCTGATACGGGTTTTCCGGCCGGAATGGGAAATTTTTCATGGTGTGGGCGCAGGGTTTATTCTCCTGGCTCTATCTTACGGCATGGTGTTTTTGAGAAAGAAGAAATAAGACGATGGAAAAAAATATCATTTTAGGGACCGCAGGTCATATTGATCATGGCAAGACCAGTCTTGTCCGGGCGTTGACAGGGATTGAAACCGATCGGCTTAAGGAAGAAAAAGAGCGAGGGATTACCATCGAGCTTGGATTTGCCTTTCTGGATCTTCCCAATGGTCAGCGGGTCGGCATTGTGGATATGCCGGGCCATGAAAAATTCGTCAAAAACATGGTGGCCGGGTCCAGCGGTATTGATGTGGTGACCATGGTCATTGCAGCCGACGAAGGGGTCATGCCCCAGACCCGGGAGCATATGGAAATCTGCAACCTCATGGGAATCCGTGACGGCATGATTGCTTTGACCAAAATCGACATGGTGGATGAAGATCTCCTGGAACTTGCTCTTGATGATATTCAGGAATTTGTAAAAGGCACTTTTCTTGAGGGAAAACCCATTGTTCCGGTCTCTTCGGTCACCAACGAAGGCCTTGATAATTTTGTAAAAACCCTTGAAACCATTTGCATCAACTTGCCTGAACGCAAATTTTCCTCTATTTTCAGGCTTCCGGTGGACCGTGTCTTTTCAATGAAGGGCTTTGGTACCGTGATTACCGGTACCCTGGCATCGGGCAGTATCCATGTCGGGGATGATATCATGGTCTATCCCCGGCGCATTATTTCAAAGGTGCGCGGCATCCAGGTTCACAGTTCAGGCGTTGAAACCGCAGGTCCCGGCACCCGGACCGCCATCAATTTCCAGGGCCTGGACAAGGACTCCGTCAACCGGGGTGATATCCTTTCCACACCGGATACCCTCATGGAAAGCTATATGGTGGATGCCCATTTTCATTATCTGAAAAGCAATGGGAAATCTGCCAAAAACAGAACGAGGGTGAGATTTCACTACGGCACCAGTGAAATCCTGGGGTATCTGATCCTTCTCGACCGGGAAGAACTCCTCCCCGGAGAAGACGCCTGTGTCCAGTTCCGCCTTGAATCCCCGGTCTGCTGCATCAAGGATGACCGCTATGTCATTCGGAGTTATTCCCCTGTAAAGACCATTGGTGGCGGCGCCATACTGAACCCGGCTTCCCAGAAACACAAGCTGCTTGACAAAGTCGTCATTCAGGGTCTCGACTCCCTGCTTCTGGATGATTATGAACACACCATCGCCTATTTCCTGTCTTTGAAAGAACATCAGGGCCTGTCTTTTTCAGAACTCAGGGTCATGACCAATATCCCGGATAAAAAACTTCTGGCAAGCCTGCAGAAAATGTTGGCCAAACAACAGGTCATTCTTACGGATAAAGAAAAACAGATCTATATCAGCGGTGAATTTTTTGATGCCTTTAAAGAGAAACTGCTCAAAAAACTGGAAGCTTATCATGCTGAAAATCCACTCAAAGAAGGCATGCCCACTCAGGAACTGAAATCTAAATTCCAGTTTATTGATGATGCGAAGTTTTTTAATCTTCTTTTTGCCAAGCTCACCAAGGAAAACCTTATTGTCATCGATAAAAACATCATCAAGCTTTCGGGTCATGAGGTGGAGCTTAAAGTGGATCAGCATGCGGTCAAAGAAAAAATCAGAAAAATCTACCAGACCTCGGGCCTGACCCCGCCCTTTTTTAGAACTGTGTGTGAGGATCTGAATCTGGATAAGAAAACAGCCAATGATGTTCTCCATATGCTCATGGATGAAAAATCCATTATTAAGACAAAGGATGATCTTTATTTTGATGCCGGGGAAATAGGAAAACTGGAACAAAAACTGATTTCATTTTTAAAGGACAAAGAATCTATCTCCACCCCGGATTTCAAAGATATGATCGGGGTATCGAGAAAATTTATCATTCCCCTGATTGAATATTTTGACTCCACCAATCTGACCATCCGGGTCGGGGATACAAGGCAGTTGCGGCGCAAAACCTAAAGCACTGCCGCGGCAAAGGTTTCCACAATGCTGTTCAGATAAATTCTGCCTTCCAGATTAAGGACAAACCGGTTGTTTTCAATCATTCCCAGCCCTTCGTCGAGAATCCGGCCAAGGATTTTTTTAAACTTGGTCTGAAAAGACAATTGAAACCGTTCCTGAAAATCCTCCAGATCAAGGCCTTCAAGGGTACGAAGCCGTAACATGATATACTCCGTGATTTTCTGCTCCAGGGTCAGTGTCTCCTGGTCTTCGACGGGCAATAGGCCTGAAGTAAGATCAGTGATATATCTTTCAATACTCCGGTGATTCCATGATCTGATGCTTCCGTCATAGGAATGGGCGGCTGCCCCGAAACCCATATAGGGCAGCAGATCCCAATATTTTGAATTGTGTCTTGACCGGTTTGACCCTCCTTTGGAGAAACTCGAAATTTCATAATGCTCAAACCCGGCCTGGTTTAAATACTGAGATGTCCTTTTGAACAAGAGAGACATCATCTCACTGCCGGAAGGAACAAAAGCGCCTTGTTTCATTTGCCGGGCAAGAGGCGTTCCCGGTTCGAGGGTGAGCATATAGGCAGAAATATGAGAAGGTTTTCTTTCTATCGCTTTTTTCAGATCCTTTATCCAGGATGACTGGGTTTCTCCAGGGACGCCATAGATAAGATCAAGGCTGATATTTTCAAATCCTGCGGTTCCTGCATGCTCAATGGCCCGGCATGCCTCATCCGCAGTGTGGATGCGATGAAGAAATTTAAGTTTGTCATCATTAAAGGACTGAACGCCAATGCTGATCCGGTTGACTCCCGTCTTCTTCAATCTGGCAAAATAGTCGGCATCCACACTGCCTGGATTGATCTCTACAGTAATTTCAGCATCCGGGGAAAACTGGAACCGGCCCCGGGCGGTTTGAAGGATATCTTCGATCTGTTTTACATCCAGAAGAGAGGGCGTTCCGCCGCCCAAATAGACCGTATCAATGATGATATCAGATGCAGCTCTTAGGGCGATCTCCGTTTCAAGGGCTTTTAGATAATCAGGAATCTGAGAAAGATCGGTCTCGGAATAAAAATCACAATAATTACATTTTCTGATGCAAAAAGGGATGTGGCTATATATAGAGCAATGATCAGACAAATCGTTTCATGAGCTCATCAATAACAGAATCGATATTGGCTGGAGTGACTCCGTAATAGCGGCACGCCTGTTTTACCCGTTCAAGATGCGGGCTTTGATCCATATCTTCCGGCCCTCTGAAAAATCCCATTCGCCGGCCAATCTGGTAAAGAATCCGGTCTTCCGGCGTCAGCTCAAAAAATCGGTCGATAATGCCGATCATTTTTTTTTTATCTTGCGGCAGCTTGCCGTTAATGGTTTCAAACAGGTTCAGGATGTGATCGCTTTTAATATATGAGGTAATCCCGTCGAGGCTTTCCAGAAACAACCGGATTTCTTTGGCCATCATGACATCGGTGGGTTTTTCAAACTCTCCCCTGGCAACCTGAGCGGATAAATCGGTTCCATCCGTCACGGCAAGGGTTCTGAGCCGGATAAAATCAGGATTGATAGTGTTCAAGGCCGATGCAGTTTCCATGGCATGCTCAATTGAATATTCAATGCCACCAAGTCCGGGCATGACATATTCCGATAGTTCCATCCCAGCCTCTTTGACGTTGAGCCCTGCCTTGATATGGATGGCTTTGGTCGCACCTTTTCTGATTTTTTCCAGCACCTTGTCGGAACCTGATTCCATGCCGATATGAACCCGGTTCAATCCGGCATAGGCGATTCTTTTCAGGTCCTCCGGCCGGATGCGGGCGATGGTGTGGCTCCTGGCATAGGAGGTGATCCGTTCCACTTTTGGAAAACATTTTTTTAGATGTGAAAGGACCGTCACAAGATCATCCGGCTTCATTATCAGGGAATTTGCATCCTGAAGAAAAACTGATTTCATTCCCGACGCATACCAGCTCATGGCAGCATTAAAGGCGATCCTGTCTTTTTCCCCGAAACTGTTATAAAGGGTATTGATGACTTCATTGTCCATGTCACCGCCTGGTTTGATGATCTGCTTGATTCTTTCTATATAACCATGAATGAAATCAATATCTTTGATGATATTTTCAACAGATCTGAGCGAGAATGTTCTTTTCTTGTATACCCGGCAAAAGGTGCAGTGATTCCAGGGGCAGTTGCGCGTCAGCCGGATTAAAAGGCTGTATGCCTCGCTGGGCGGACGGATGGGGCCCTGCTCAAATCCTTCATATAGGTCTGTTCTCTTTTGTTTTTCTTCCATGAACCCTTCCTGATCCTTTATCTAACATCGTGCATATATAATGGTTGGGGTTACCGGAACCCACATTTTTCTAAAAAAATATAACCGCTGACCGGTTTAAAGTCAATTGATTTGGAAGTCAGGAATTTCTACCCTTGAATTTCTTCTTTTGAGCCCTTGAAACCTTATGGTTTATTGTGGTACTTATCCATGACTTAAAACGGGTTTGAAAGAAACCATAACCTATTGTGATCCTTGGGAGGTGACCATGCCTGGGTTTGAAATATTTGGAGACGAAGAAAAAAAGGAAGTGGCCGATGTTCTTGGAACCGGTGTTTTGTTTCGATACGGGTTTGAAAAGGTAAGAAACGGGCAGTTCAAAGCTCTTGAATTTGAAAAGATGCTTTGCAGCATCACGGGCAGCAGGTACAGTCATCTATGCTCCAGTGGAACCGCAGCCCTTTCGACTGCTCTTTCTGCCTGCGGCATTGGCGCCGGAGACGAGGTCATTGTGCCTCCCTTTACCTTTGTGGCCACATTTGAAGCAGTTCTCACGGCGGGCGCCATCCCGGTTTTCTGCGACATTGATGAAACCCTGTGTTTGAACCCCGACCGGATTGAAGCGGTGATCACCCCAAGGACAAAGGCTGTGGTACCGGTACACATGTGCGGGGCCATGGCAAGGATTGATGAGATAAAGGATATTTGCAGGAAAAAAGGCCTGATCCTCCTGGAAGATGCCTGCCAGTCTCTGGGTGCTACCTATCAGGGCAAAGCCATTGGAACTTTCGGTCTTGCCGGGTGTTTTTCCTTTGACTCGGTTAAAACCGTCACCTGCGGTGAAGGCGGCGGCATCATCACAGATGAAAAAGAGGTCTATGAAAAGGCCGACCAGTTTGCCGATCATGGTCATGATCATCTGGGCGGCACTGACCGGGGAGCCGATGACCATCCCATTATCGGTACCAATTTCAGAATCAGTGAGCTGAACGCTGCCGTAGGCCTTGCCCAGCTCAGAAAACTGGATCAGATCCTGAAAATCCAGAGAGAAAACAAACATGCCATCAAAGATGCCATGGCCGATCTGCCGGAAGTATCATTCCGGTATATCCCGGATGCAAAAGGGGATTCCGCCACCTTTTTAAGCTTTTTTCTTCCCTCGGAAAACCGGGCAAGACAGATTGCCAAAGCCCTTGCCGCCAATGGGGCAGGCGCTGCCTTCTGGTATGACAACAACTGGCATTATTATAAAAAATGGCATCATCTGAAAGAAATGAAACGGGCGGCAACGCTTCCTTTAGAGCTTTGCAGCAACCTGCCGGACTATAAGAGCCTTGTTCTGGAAGAATCCGACGAGATCATGAAGAAGACCCTTTCCATGCAGATCATGCTGTCTTGGACAAAACAGGATATTGAAAACAGGATCAACGCTATCATAAAATCATTTAAAGAATAGGAAAAAGGATAAGAAATGTTTCGAAATTTCAAACTGGTTCCCAATATCATATTTGGAAGAGGCTGTTTTTCACAGATGGATGAGATCATCGACAAACAGCGGAATAACAAGGATTCATGGGTGGTATTTGTCGTGGATGATGTGTTCAAAGGCAACACCATGGAAAAAAGAATTCCTGTGCATGGAAACGATATGCTTCTCTTTGTCAATGTGGAGGATGAACCCAAAACAAACTATGTGGATGACCTGACCCTCAAGGTCAAGGCTTTTCTTCCCTTTCTTCCGTCCGCCGTCATCGGAATCGGCGGCGGCTCCACCATGGATCTGGCCAAGGCCGTGTCCCTGATGCTGACCAATGAAGGCTCCTCCACCCTTTACCAGGGATGGGATCTGATAAAACACCCAGCCGTCTACCACATGGCGGTTCCCACCCTTTCCGGGACCGGGGCTGAGGTTTCCAGAACTGCGGTACTGACCGGGCCTGAAAAAAAGCTGGGGCTGAATTCCGATTATACCGTGTTTGACCAGGTGGTGCTGGACCCTGAACTCACAAAGGATGTCCCGAGAGATCAGCATTTTTATACGGGCATGGACTGTTATATCCACTGTATTGAATCCCTTGAAGGGACTTATCTGAATGAATTCTCCAAGGCCTATGGCGAAAAATCCCTGGATCTCTGCCGCGAGGTTTTTTTAGGCAACCATCCGGACAGCGCCGACAAGCTCATGATGGCGTCTTTTTTCGGCGGCATGAGCATTGCCTATTCCCAGGTGGGGGCTTGTCACGCCCTGTCCTATGGGCTGTCTTATGTTCTCGGGACCCATCACGGCATCGGCTGCTGCATTACCTTTGATTATCTGGATGAATTTTATCCGGATGGGGTTAAAGAATTCCGCACCATGATGGAAAAATGCGGGATTGAACTGCCCCGGGGCCTTGTTAAAACGCTTGATGACGAAAAAATTGAAAAAATGATTACCACTGCCCTAGGTCTTGCACCCCTATGGGAAAACTGCCTGGGAAAAGACTGGCAAACCATTATGACACGGGATAAGGCAAAATCCTTATTCCTGAAAATGTAAAAGAGATTCCCATGACCCTTGCAGTCATCCCCTCCCGGTATGGATCCAGCCGGTTTGAAGGTAAACCCCTGGCCCTTATTGCTGGAAAGCCAATGATACAGCGGGTGTATGAACAGGCCAAAAAATCTTCAGCCGTCACAAAAGTGGTGGTTGCAACGGATGATGAAAGAATATTCAAAGCCGTTACAGACTTTGGCGGTCATGCCGTGATGACGTCTGAAACCTGCCGGTCCGGAACTGACAGGGTCGCGGAAGCCGCCGGGATACTCGGACTTCTGCCCGATGATATTGTTGTCAATATCCAGGGAGACCAGCCTGTGTTCAACCCTTTGACCATTGACGAACTGATCTCCCCTTTTGTTGCTGACCCTGATCTTCTCATGTCCACCCTTGCTTTTAAAATTGTGGATCAAAGGGAGATTACTGACCCCAAGGATGTCAAAGTCACCTTTGACAACAAGGGGTTTGCCCTTTATTTTTCGCGGGCACAGATCCCCTTCCCACGAGATCCGGGAACAAAGGCGGATTTTTATAAGCACCTTGGCTTTTATGCCTATAAAAAATTTTTTTTGGATACCCTTATCACGCTTCCCACTGGTACTTGCGAAAACATTGAAAAACTTGAACAGTTAAGAGTACTTGAATATGGCTACAGGATCAAGGTGGTGATCACCCCCTATGATTCTCCTGAAATTGATCTTCCCGCAGATCTAAAACGGATTGAAACCAGACTTCTAAAAAGTTGATATCATTATGAGAACCTTTTATAAAATACTGCATACGACATATGAAACCCGCTGGGGCGCCATTGAAAAAAGAATTTACAATGAACTGGTCTGGATGAAGGAACAAGGACATAATCTCATCCTTGTCTGCCCAAAGGACACCCCTCTTTTTATAAAGGCAAAGGAATACGGGATCAAAGTGTATGGGATTGATTTTAAGCCGTTGTCAATCATTAAAAATTATAACTTTCTGAAAAATTTCTTATACAATGAAAAACCGGACATCATTCATACTCATGGAAAACAGGATTCAAGGATGGCACTTTATGCTGCCCGGAAACTGAAAGTACCTTTACGGATTCTTTCATTTCATAATGATTACCGGATCAGAAAAACCCCCTGGAATCGAATGGCTTATAACAGATTCTGCCATTATATTTTTACCGGTTCCCGGCATACCACGACATATTTGCAAAAGCTTTTCAAACTCAAAGACATGCGGGCCTTTACCATGCCGGCCGGTATCATTGACCCTGAGACCCTTCCTGAAAAAACAGAAGCCAGAAAGATGCTGGCCCTGGAACTTGGCCTTGATCCTGAAACAAAATTTATCGGGTTTTCAGGTAATCCCGTAAAAGGTAAAGGCATATCAACCCTTTTGGGAGCTTTTCAAAATGTAAAGGCAAGACTTCCCGGTTTTCATCTGGTTATTTCAGGAGAAGGAACAAACGAGGCCGTCAACTGGGTAAAAGCTCTGGCCATGGAGTTGAAAATTGAGGAGTCCATCCATTTCACCAGTGAGAAAGAAGACCCCTGGCCATTCCTGAGGGCAATAGACTGCCATGTCCTGCCAAGCCTTCATATAAAGGATGTGGATCTCACGCAAAAAAGACAATCGCTGCTTTCTGCTATGCTGTGTAAAACACCGGTCGTCGGCCCTGGCACAGAACTCGTTTCCGATATCCTGATTCATGAAAAAATCGGGCTGGTCTATAGTGAGTTCAATCTTTCGGATCTTGCAGATAAAATTTTCCAGACACTTCAAGATGAAACATCACATCATGGACACCTTGGGCAGGGATATCATCCGGATTTACAGTCTTCACCAGATCCGGCGGGGCCGCCACTCATATCTGGACTGAGTTATTTTAAGTCATTGAGTCCTTTGGTGCAGGACCAGGTATCAGAGGCAAGTGCCTGTTTCAGCAGGTCTTCATTTTTTTTCAGGCAGGTGCCTTTGTTTTCCCTGTGCCATAAATGATAGCAGATGGCCCGGAAAGGATGCTCTTTTCTTCTGAGTCCGTATTTGAAAAGGCGGGCCACAAATTCTGAATCTTCCCTTCCCCAACTTGAAAATTCATGATTGAAGCCATTGACGGCTTCCACATCCTGTTTGAAAAATCCCATATTGCAGCCTCGTGTCCCGGACATTTTTTTATTCCTGGAACAAGGGAAAAAAGGAATTCGGATAATATGATGGGCATTGGAAATCCTGCCCGACAGGACCTGGCAGAGTAGCCGGGCAAAGGATGTGGTATCTTCAAAATCAAATTTGTCTGCGAGTTTTTGGGTGACCAGGGCCCGTTTGCCCTGAAAAAAATATCCCTTTTCGGCCAGGTCCAGGTGATCGGCCACGAAAAACCGGGTCGGGATGCAGTCTCCGTCCAGGAGAATCAGATATTCCCCCTTTGCTTTTAGAACCGCTTTGTTCCGAATCATGGAAAGCCTGAACCCCTGGTCCTCCTGCCGGACGTGGTAAAGGGCCGGTGCCTGATGGTGCTGAAATTCCGAGATGACCTCACGGGTTTCAGGTCCTGACCCGTCATCCGCCACCAGGATCTCATCCGGCAGCCGGGTCTGATGGTAGAGTGCGATGATGACTTTTCTCAATGCATCAGGCCGGTTATAGGTAGTGACAATAATGGAAACCTTCACGAGAACCTCATTTTTTTATCAATGGCATCATACACTTCCTCTACCGACAAATCTTCCATGCATCGGAACTTGAATTTTTTGCAGGGGGTTTGCGCATAACAGGGAGAACAGGGCAGGCCTTTTTGAATCACGGTATGGATGCTGCCGTAGGGACCTGTCCGGATAGGATTGGCTGGACCGAAGATGGCAAACACCGGAATGTTTAATGCTGCTGCCATATGCATGGGGCCGGTATCGTTGCAGACAAAAAAACCGGCCTTGCCAATGACTCCCAGAAGGTCCTTGAGTCCTGTTTGCCCGGCAATGGAAATGGCCTTTCCCCTGGAATGTAAAACCACTTCATCGGCAATGGGTGCCTCGGCAGCCGAACTGATGATCACTGATGGCAGCGGTAGCCGGGCTGCGAGTTCCCCGAATTTACGAGCATGCCACCGGTTGGCGGGTTTACCGGCCGAAGGGCTCATGACAATATAGTCCTCGGGCAAGTCTTTTAATATGGCAGGGGAAGGCTCATAGGGAGCAAAGGGATAAACGATTTCATCCACGGGACATCCCATGAATTCTGCGATTTTCAGGTACCGGTCAATGGCATGAATGTCCATGCTGCCGTGGATTTTGTGGGTATAAAAAAACGGGCTGCCTTCGTCGGATTCTTTAAACCCGAGCTTTACACCAGCCTTTGAAAACCAGGTGATGACCCCGGACCTGAAAAGTCCGGACAGATCAATGCACACATCATACCCGATCTGCCCCAGTCCTTTTTTAAACTCCCTGATTTCTTGAATGGTGAGAGAAAGTCGGTTCATCTTTTTCCACTGGTCTTTTTTGATCACCCAGAGTTTGTTGATCAGGGGGTGACCTTCCAGAAAAGGATGAAGACCATGGGCTACCACCCAGTCAATTTTGGCCTCGGGAAATCCTCTTTTCAACGCATGAAGAAACGGAAGGGAATGAACGATATCTCCAAGAGCGCTGGGCTTTACAATCAAAATATGGCGGATGGTTTCAAACAGGATTTTCTTCTCCGGTAAAAACGGTTGATGTGTCCTGATCCAGAATACTCTTGCAGATTTGAAGAACCCTGTCAACACTGATAAGATCCATGCACTTGTGGTCAATGGGGCATTCTTTTTTCAGACAGGGACTGCAGGATACCGGTACTCTCACCATGACGCTTTTGTCACTGAACGGGGCCGTGGCCACAGGGTCGGTGGACCCGATGACGGCCACCTGGTGGATGTCAAGGGCTGCTGCCGCATGCATGAGGCCCGAATCATTGGTCACGAACAGATTACAGACATTGATCAGGGCAAAGGCCTGTGAAAGATTGGTTTTTCCGGCAATATTGATGCAGGAGTGATTGGCCACGGCGGCTATCTTCTCTCCCAGTTCATGGTCGGCAGGCCCGCCGAAAATCAGGATTTTTGTTTTGTACTGGTCTGCCAAGTTACGGGAGAGCTCTGCATAGCGTTCAGGGAACCATCGTTTGGCAGTTCCGCCGGTGGCTCCGGGATTAATACCGATCACAGACGTTCCATGGCCCAATCCTTTTTCATCCAGGAGATGCTGTGCAAAATCCTTGTCCTGATCTGAAATGAAAAGATCCGGATTCATGCCGTCGGGCCTGAGACCCACTCCTTCAAGAATTCCAATATAATACGCAATGAGATGTTTTTTCTTCTGAGCCGGGTCCATACGGACACTTCGGTTGAGCAGGAGGGTTCTGGCGTCGGTATTGTATCCCACCCTTTCGGGAATTCCGGCCAGAAAGGCCAGGAGAGCCGCCTCAAATGCGTTCTGCATGAGAATGGCCAGATCAAACCCTCGGGTTCGGATATCCTGTGAAAGCCTTAAGGTTCCCATCCCCCTTTTATGGCAGCCTTCATTGTCATAGACCATGATTTCATCAAGATAGGGGTTGTTTTCATATACCGGGATCACCCATGGCTTGGCCAGGGCTGTAATCCGGGCTTTGGGATAGTTTTTGCGAACCGCCCGGATCACTGGAGTAGTCATAATGGCATCGCCGACCCAGTTGGCCGCCCGGATCAGAATCCGGGCACTCCCACTGTCTTTTAATAGAATTTTTCTCATGGGGTCATTCTCTTGGATACAGGCAGTACGGCTTTGTTTTCCAGCGGTTGTGGACCCAGAAATACTGGTCCGGTTGCTTACGGACCATGGATTCCACGGCAGAAGTATAATTCTGGGTATTGATTTCAATATCCTTTATTCTGTCCCCGGTTTGGACCAAAGGAATTTCAGGTAAAAATTCAATACTAAACTGTTTGTCCTTTCGTACGGTGTACATGGGAACCACTGACGCTTTGCTTCTCAAGGCCAGTTTGGCAAAACCGCTGTTGGTACAGGCAGGCCTTCCGAAAAAGTCCACAAACACCCCTTTGTACCAGTCTACACTCTGATCCAGCAGGGTCCCCATTACTCCGCCGTTACTCAATACAGCATCAATTTTTTCAGATGCCCCGCGCATGGGAATTAAGGTGGCTCCAAATCGCTGCCGCATTTCTAACATCAAGCGCTCCAGAGGATTAAAATCAAATTTTCGGTAAATTCCATACGGATTTTTCATTCCTGCCTTTGGAAAGGCAGCCACAAGGAGTTCAAAATTCCCCATGTGACAGCTTAAGATGATAACACCCCGTCCTTTTTTTTTAGCCTTTTCCAAATATTCTGCGCCTTTTACCGAAAAATATGAAAACAATTCATCCTTTGGTTTCTCATAGGCCCAGATCACCTCAAAAAGAATAGCGGCAATATTCTTGAAAATATGGGTTGCCAGTCTTTCTGTCTCAAATTTAGAGAACCTGTCCGGATAAGCAAGGTTTAGATTATCCAGAACAACGGTCCGATGGCGTTTATCCACTTTATACCAGATCAGCCCGAAGACATCTGAAAAAAACTTTAAAACCGTCCATGGCAGCCTTCCCATGAGAGTTACCATCAGTTTTAATAACCTGAATATCATGTCATCATTCATTGTTTTTCCATCTTTGTGACTAAAAAATCTTCAAATTTTTCCGGATGCTCAAACTTTATCCGGATACCGATCACCAAAAAATCAGTCTCCCATTTGATATTCCGGTCAATTTTAACCCAATCTTTTTCTGTTGTCAGGATAAGATCAGCTTCTTTTGTTTGGGCCATCCTGTTTATCATTAATAAATCAGATGTGTTATACCGGTGATGGTCTTTAAATTCAAGGTGATGAAGGATATTTATGTTGGACTCTGCCATTGAATCATAAAACGCCCGGTTATTTGCAAGGCCTGAAAAGAGAACCGTTTTTTTTCCTTTCAAGGCATCCATGTCCGACTCAATTTCCGGCAGCTTCTTGTCTTTTTTAATCCACCATCTGATATAGGGGTGATGAAAAGTTTTAAAACAGGGCCGGTCCTGATAAAACTGTAATAGTGCGTCTATATCGCTCCTGTTCGCAATCGATTCAGAGCATCTTGTAAAAATAATTGCGCTGGCTCTTTTCCCGGAGCTTTGAAGTGTTTCCCTCAAGCGGCCAGCCGGAAGAAGTCTTTTATTTCCCAATGGATTTTTAAAATCAAAAAGGAGGATATCCAGATCCCGTTTCACCTTCAAATGTTGAAACCCGTCATCCAGAACCGCCACATCGGGATTGAATTCAACCATTGCGTTTTGACCTGCAATGAATCTGTCTTTGCCCACAACAACGGGAAACGACAACCGGCTGGCCATCATAAAAGGTTCATCCCCTGATTCTTCTGCGCTTGAAAAAACCCTGTGACCATCAGAAACGATAATTGAATCTCCACGATAATTGCCTTTATAGCCCCTGCTGATAACAACCGGCTTTTTTCCGATTTTCTTTAACACCTCAGCCAGATATAGGGCCATAGGTGTTTTGCCAGCTCCACCGGCCACCAGGTTCCCAATGGAAATGACAAAGCACGGCAGTTTTTTTTGATGTAAAATTTTTTTCTGATACAGCCACAGCCGGAACCCTACACATGACCCATACAAGTGAGACAGGCCCACCAGAACCCATTCCAGGCTGAACAGGGCTGGGATATACTCCTGCCCTGAGATTTCTGTAATTCGGTCCTCTATTTTGTTCCACCATGTATCAAACAATGTGAAGGCTCTCCAGGTTTCTGACAATGTTCTTTACAGCACCGGAATGAGCTGAAAACACCGCCTGATTCAATTGGCCCATGTGTTTCTGAAGGCTACAGCTTCCGAATAGGGTGTCCAGTTCGTGGGTCAGTTCTGTTTCAGAGCTGACTTGTTTTGAGCCGCCATTATCGACCAGCAGGGTGGATATCCACAGGAAATCCGACATATCCGGTCCAAAGAGAATGGGTTTTGAAAATGCGGCCGGTTCTAGGGGATTATGCCCTCCCTCTTTTACCAGAGATCCCCCGATATAGGCAACATGGCAAAGTGTATATAGATGTGAGAGTATCCCCATTTCATCCACCAGAACAACTCCGGAATTCTGAGAAGTCCTCTTTATCTCCGAAAGTATTGATGCAGAGATGTCCTCAGATAAGACATAAGACAGCAAAGCACTGCATCTTTCAGGGTCCCGTGGCGCAAGGATCATTATCAGGCTCGGATATTTCTTTTTCAATTTTTGATATGTCCGACAGAGGATATTCTCTTCTCCCTCGTGGGTACTGCCTGCAATCAGGACAAGGGTTTCTTTTTGAATATTCAATCGCTTTCTCATGGTAGAGACAAAGGAATCCTCCCTGTCTTCAAGGACCTGATCAAATTTCAAATTCCCTGTGACTTGAATTTTTTTTTTACTGATATCAAGACATAGAAATCTTTCAGCATCTATCTGGGTCTGAACCATGATCTGTGCAAAACAGGAAAAAACAGTTGAAAAAAATTTTTTAAACAGCAGATATCCGTTTAGCGCTCTTTTTGAGAGTCTTGCATTGATCAATACAACCGGTACCTGCCTTTTTTTCATCTCATATAAAAAATTAGGCCATATGTCGGTTTCAACAATGATAACCGCATCAGGCTCGACCAATTTGCTGATTTTTCTAACGGAATATCCAAAATCAAAGGGGAAATATCCCAACTGGTCCACAATTTTCATATCCGTTTTTAAAAAATATTGGCCTGCCATCTCAAACCCGGTTCGTGTAGAGGCTGTAAAAATAATCTTCATTTTCCCCTGCCGATCACTTAATGCCTTCACCAGCGGCACAACGGATCTGACCTCTCCAACAGAAAGCGCGTGGATCCAGATTCTTTTTTCTTCCGGTTTTTTCGGCCTCCAGGCTGTTCCAAAACCAAATCTCAATAAGACGTTCACTCTTCTTTTTTTTGAAAACAGGTAAATAGCCGGTAAAAGAAGAAAGAAAATCCCCATTAAAAGGTTCATCAGTATGTTGTAAAAAATGACCATCAGGTTGTTCTCTCGTTTTTATCCTGAATTCATCAGGTAGAGCGTTCCCAGACTGAAAAAAAACAGATTGGTAATCCATGCGCTGATAATGGGCGGCAGAACGCTTCCATACCCTAAAGAAATGCAGAATCCGTACATAATCCAGTACATGAATGCAATCACAACGCCAAGGGCAATGGTCACGGGGAGGTTCTCTTTTGCAAAGGATCGCATCCCCGTAGCTGCTCCTGTCAGGACCATGATGATACAGATAAAGGGGAAAGCTATTTTCCCATACAGATCCACTTCATAAGTTGTCGCATCATAACCTTCTTCCTTGACCTTCTTTACATATTTTCTCAACTCTGAAAAACTCATCTCTTCAGATCTTTTTGCAACCGCTCCAAGGTCATCAGGTTTAAATGTGAGCTGAATGTTCTTTTTTTTATAGGTCTTTACATCATATTCCATTGAATCTTTAGCATGAATCTGCTCAATAATATTTTCAAAAAACCATTCCCCTTCAATGTAATACCCTTTCTTTGCATCTATTCGGGATTCAAGCCTGAAATTTTCTCCCAATGATGTAATGGTAACGCCTGCAATGGATTTCTGGACAGGATCATAATAATTAATATGGATCAGGCGGTTCTCGGACTTTATCCAGATATCCTTCCGTGCCACAGACATATTATGCTTTTTCCGTATCACATTATTCTCGATATCAAACACTTTTGACATGGAAGCCGGTATTAGGGTTTCCCCAAGAAAAAACATGACCAAACTGAAAAACAGTGCAACACACACTGCGGGTTTTATGAGAAAATAGGCATTGATCCCGCTGGACCGGATTGCCAACAGCTCGTTATTCCGGTTCATAATCCCGAAAACGACAATCGTTGCCAGAAGGATACCGGCAGGCGTCAACTGAACAAACATGAAAGGCAATTTCATAAGGACATAATTGAAGGCGCCGAGCATGGAAATATCAGATTTTAAAAATCTTTCCATTCTGGACAGATAATCAATAAATACAAACAGCACAAGGATGATCAATTGAATGATGAAAAAAAATTTTATAAATTCCTTTAACCAGTATTTATAGAGGCGTGGCATGGAGTTAGACTTTTTTCAAGATACTGTTTCGGACAACCGTTATGAACATCTGAAAAAAGGCCGGCATCCTCACCGGTTTTTCCTTTGCATTTCTCACAAGAAGAAAAATCCCGGCACACCCCATGATGATATTGGGTAGCCACATGGCAAGCGCAGGGGGGAATTCTCCAGCTCGCCCGGCCGACCATCCAAATGCCAGAAAAAAATAATACAGCAGAAAAAAGAAAACCCCTAGGCCGAATCCTGAAGATTTTTGCAGGGAATTGGATTGCACCCCCAGTGGAAAAGCAAGCAGCCCTAAGGAAAAGCAGGCAAACGGAACTGAAAATATCTCATGAAGCTGCATCAGGGCCACCCGTAACAGTCTCTCATCTTTACTGCCGGTCTTAATGATCCGGATAAGATCCATAAAATTTTCCTCGCTGATTTTTTTTATGATTTGTCCTTCTCCCCTGCCCGTGTCATTTAAATCAATGTTGATATCATAATTCCCGAAATGGATATTGTTGACAGAACTTTCTTCCGCATTGACCTGATTGATCACACCATCATAGAGTCTTATGGTGTATAGAGTGTCTTCATTGCGGATCAGCTCTCCTGAAGGTGCAATGGAAATGCTGATCACGCCTTTTGTTCTTCGATCTTCAATGAAAACATCCTTTAGCTTTTTAGTTTTCATGTCCACCTGCGAAACATACATCATGACTTTCTCAAGTTCAGAATTGAACTGTCTTTCCTGAAGTGCCATATCCATATTGGTTCTTGCAAGCTCTATGGTCTTTTTTTTGACCGAAAGTTTTCCCCAGGGAACTCCGGCAATGGTGATCATTGATGTCAGAAAAAATCCGGCCAGAGAGAAGACAAATACCGGCAACAAAAGGCTGTAAAGAGAAACCCCGGCTCCTTTCAGGGCAATCAGCTCATTTTCCCCGGCCATGCGCATGAAGGTCAGAAGAATGGCAATCATAACCGACATGGGAATGGTAAATTCCATAAACTGGGGTATCATATATACCATCAGAAGAACGACGGCTGAAATATCCACATTGTAGTTCACAACCTTGTTGGTGATTTCTGGTATCCGTATCATGAGAAAGACAAAGGTCAGAAAAAAAAGGCTGATGATAAAAGGTGGAAATAGCTCTCTGAGAATATATCGGTTTATGATATTTAAAGATTTCATTTTAACGGAAAATATAAGGTAGCGGGTAATTAGTCAAGATAAGACAAAAGATTAGATTTTCATATGGAGGATTTCATGATACTAAAATATTCATGAAATGTGTGATTATAGCCAATGGAGATCTTGAATATTCCGACGATATGGCAGGGATTATAAGGCAGGCCCGATTGATTGTCTGCGCCGACGGCGGTGCAAGACATTTAAAAGCGCTCAATATTCTGCCCCATGCCATTATCGGCGACTTTGACTCTGCTTCGCCCGAAGATCAGCTTTTCTTCAAAGAAAAAAAAATTAAAACCATTTCCTATCCTTCACGAAAAAATGAGACGGATTCTGAACTCTGCATATCATGGGCGCTTCTGAACAAGGCAACCGATATTACGCTTTTAGGGGTTACCGGTACAAGACTGGATCATACCCTTGCCAATATTTACCTGTTAAAAAAACTTGCTGAACTGCATATTCCTGCAAGGATTATCAATAAAAACAATACCATTCACATTGTAACCGATTATATTGAATTAAAAGGCCAGCCAGGTGATTTTTTGTCCATTCTTCCGATTACGGAAAAAGCGGCTGGCATAACACTGAAAGGGCTTGAATATCCATTGGTGGATGCGACGATGGAAATGGGGTCCTGTTTAGGGATCAGCAATGTATTCAAAGAAATGATTGCAACCGTCTCGGTCAGGGAAGGGCTTCTGATGGTTATTCAATCACAAGACTAACCGTTTTAATGCTTGGGCTTTTCCTTTCCTTCCGTTTCCTTTTTGCCATTCTTTCCCTCTTTTCCTTTTTCAGCGGCAGTGCCCACTGGATGGGAATTCACAGTCATAAATTCCTCAACTTTGTCCATTTCGGCTGTAACAATGACATTTTCAATTTGAATCTCTTTAATCATGCCTTCCATATGCGGATTTAACATACCAGCAAGCTTTTGGCTTTGAACCCTGATACCATTAAAGTCCTTTACATCATCATATAAAAGGGAGCTGAAAAAAGTAATCACTGTATCATGGATTTTTGAATGAACGGGCGGAGGTTTTTCATCCGGCATCAATTCTTTGAGCTTAATATTCATTTTCAGGCACAGATATCTGTCCTTATCATTTGCCCTGTTTTTATTGATGTTTACAACAACCGGTGCCATGGGTATGCTGAGGGCAGGGTTTCCTTCGGATTCAACGGTTTTTCCCATATCAGTTCTGGTCCAGGCAGTCACAAGGCCGGATTCATCTTTAAGCCGAATCTTATTTTCCGTCAATTCCACGATATTATAAGAAATTGCGCTGTTCTTTGCCCAGACATCTTCAATTTCCGACTCCACAACGGCAAAACTCATCTGTCCTTTTTCAATATGCCATGTTCCTTTGGCATTTTTCTTTGATTTTACGATTTTTAAACCGTCATCAGGAATTCTTACAATAGATTCCCATTCTCCCGTTGGGCTGGTGATCAGAAGGACATGGGCCTTGTTTTTCAGGTGTGCCCAGTTTCCTGTTATAAGTTCGGCCTGAGTTTTCTTTTTTTCCCCACAGGCGTTAAATAACAATGCAGAAAAAATACCGGTCAATACAATACACAGAAAAATTGAATGTTTTTTCATTGAGGACAAAGGGTGTAAAAGGGCAGGAAAAATATCCTGCCCTTTCAAAACAAAAAAAGGGTTAGTCCCCACAGGAGCCGCCGGAACCGCAGCTTCCGCATCCGGATTTTCCAAGATCAAGGTTGGAATCAAGATGAAACCCCATACCGGTAAAATCAATCTTAATTGTTTCCGCTTTTCCCATAAATTCTTTATCAACAACAAATTTCAGGCCTTTTATATCGAATGTATCATCTGTATCCTTTGGCTCGTCCAGAGCCATGGCAAGTGATGGTCCGCCTCAGCCGCCGGAATTGAGAAAAATACGAATCGGGGTCGGTGTCCTTCCCTGAAAATAGTCATCGATCTGCGTTTTTGCAGGATCTGTCAAGTTAATCATTTTATATCTCTCCTTATAGTTAATTTTTTCAGGGTGACTCTACCTGAATGACATAATTCTAAACATACCCATGCTGTCTGTCAATGCTTTGAAGCCTGTTTTGTCGGAAAGACGTGCTATGGCGGATTTCTTCTGAAAACAAAAAACTTGATCCAGGATTCCTGTCCATGTTAACCTGTTGCTCAAAAGATTGCAGAAGCTATACGAATGCCGTGATCTTTTATTAAAACCATCAACAAACAAACCGTTTAAGATTAAAGCCTATAAGGACTATCTATGAAAATTCTGGTTACCGGTGGCGCGGGTTATATCGGAAGCCACACCTGTGTTGAGCTTTTAAATGAGGCCTATGATGTTGTTGTTCTTGACAATCTTTCCAACAGTTCAGAAGAATCTTTGAACCGGGTTAGAAAAATCACAGGCAAATCGCTTGATTTTTATAAAACAGACCTTCTGGATAAAGAACGAATTGCCGCTATCTTCTCTGATCATAAAATCGATGCAGTCATCCATTTTGCAGGGCTTAAAGCCGTCGGGGAATCAGTTTTGATTCCCTTGAAGTATTTTCATAACAATATTACCGGAACCTTGAACCTTCTTGAGGCCATGAAGGATGCCGGTGTAAAAAATATCGTGTTTTCATCTTCCGCCACGGTTTATGGAGATCCTGCATCTCTCCCCATCAAAGAGAATTTCCCCCTGTCTGCCACAAACCCTTATGGCCGGACAAAGCTTATGATTGAGGAAATTCTGCAAGATCTTTACCGTTCCGATAAAAGCTGGAATATTGCACTTTTACGATATTTCAATCCTGTGGGAGCCCATTCGAGCGGTGAAATCGGAGAAGACCCGGGCGGTATTCCAAACAATCTGATGCCCTATATTTCCAGGGTAGCTGTAGGATCATTGCCCGCGGTCAATGTATTCGGAAATGACTATGACACTCCGGACGGAACCGGTGTCAGGGATTATATTCATGTGGTCGATCTTGCGCTGGGCCATATCAAAACCCTACCCAAACTCTTTACCCATCCGGGAATCGTTATTTATAACCTTGGCACCGGCCAGGGATACTCCGTTCTTGAAATGATCAAAGGATTTGAAACAGCCAGTGGTAAACATATCCCTTATCAAATTTCCAGCAGGCGCGCCGGTGATGTGGCCGCCTGCTGGGCTGATCCTTTAAAAGCCCTTGAGGAGCTCGGCTGGAAAGCAGAAAAGACACTTTTCGATATGTGCAGAGACACATGGAACTGGCAGAAAAAAAATCCTGATGGATACCGGAAAACCCGACAGGAGTAATTATTATGGATGACTATATCCAAGGCCTGAAAAAAAGCATAACAACTGGAAAAGTCGGGCTGGCAAAAACCCTTCTGGCACAACTTTCTTCAAGGCCGGACCCTGAAAAAAAAGAAACGCTTGAGATCCTTGCACTGACCCCTGATAAAACCGCCTTTGAACTTCTATCCTTTTTAGTTTCTGAAATCCACCATGCTCCTGATATTTATGATCGCCTTATCCAGCTCATCACTGACCGGGCACATCTTGATTTTCACTTTGTTCTGATTTTGCTGAACGCACCGGATCGAAGAACGGCTTTCAATGCCCATCCTCTTTTAAAGCATATTCTGTCTAATGAAACAGATAAGGATCTTTTAAATGAAATCATCCGAACAACCGGTAAATTGCAGATGGAGAGCATGACCGGAGATATAGCGGAATTTATTTTCTATGATGACCCTGTCCTGAAAACAGAGGCAGTCAAAGCTCTTGAACGCATCGGAACGGTAAATGCCTGTGAGAGGCTCGAACAGGCCTCAAAAACTGAAAAATGCGATCAGAATATTCTGGATGCTCTTCAGGTTCTCAAGACCAGGGATTTCTTTGAAAAACCTCCTGCTATTGACCCTGCTTGTCTTTCTGATGATATTGAGACCTGGCTGAAGCTTCTTTCATCTGTTGATGTTAATGAAAGATTTAAAGCCTTTATCGCCCTGTCTGAAAAAGGGATAGCTATTTCTTCCACCCTTGTAAAACATCTGAAAAAAAACCTTGATCATGATCTGATGATCATTATTTTACGACTGATTTCAAGAACTCTCCCTTTAGAGGCTGTAAATGATCTTTTTGACATCATCAACCGGAAAGAAACACATGATACCGTCAAGTTTGCAGTTTACAGTACTCTTGAGGCTTTTCCCGAACTTGAATCAGCCGCTTCTGTGGTTCAGGGCATTTCAGAGTCTTCCCTGTCTGTCCGCCTTGCTGCAATAAAAGCCCTGGATAAAAGCCTGTCTGATTTTGTCTGTGCCGAGATTAAAAACAAGATAGAGTCCGGGGCAAAAAAAGGAGACTTACTGGCTGAAAGTATTATAGATGCCAGAGCCAAACATATCATCGAATATCTGATGATTTCCGATACATTTTCCTATATGGCCTCCAATTATCTTACCCGGACGGCGCCTGTTCAGGCCCTGGATACCTTCATTGAAATCCTGGAAAAAAGAAATCTTAACTCCACTGCTAAAAAATATCTGGATATCAGGAAAGAAAGAGCGGCCCGGTATAAAGACAGGGTCATTGTCATCAGCTCTTCGGAATCAATCCTGAACACCTATTGCAAGATGCTGTGCACATCGGGTTTCTCAAGCCTTACTTTTCATCGGTCTCAGGATGCATTTGAGGCCATTGTATCGCAAAAACCCTCTGCCATCATCTGTGATCTGTTTTTAAATGATATGACAGGAATAGACTTTGCCGGGGAAGTGAGGGGCATTTATTCAAAAGAAGAGGTTCCGATCATCATTTCCACCCTCCAGATAAGCCTTGATAAACCCCTGCTCCAAAAAGAACTGGACCGCACAGGTGTAAATGTCCTGTGGGAGTTTCCGCCAAAACCAAACCAGATCAAATCCTGGATAAAATAAGGATATTTTTCTTGAACAGCAGGCCTATCGCACTGGGTGCAAGATTAAAAGAAATCCCTTCCATTCACACCCTGGGGTTCAAACCTGTTTTTAAAGATTATTCCATCGAGGAACAAAAATTGATTCTGGATGCAGAAAAAATCTACTACCCGACCGCTTTCTATGCCGATCTCTTTAATGCCATGGGAAAACAGACCTTTCCAAGTTTTCATACCTATAAATTTGCCATGGATAAGATAAAACAGACAGCCATATTCCACATGCTCGACATCCCCCACCCAAAAACCCGAGTTTTTTATGGAGAGAAGCAGAAAAAAACCATCCTTGATTTTTTCAGCTTTCCGTTCATTGCCAAAAAAGCCAGAGGCTCTGCTAAAGGCAAGGGTGTTTTTCTGATAAAAAATACAGGAGATCTTTCCTCCTATCTCAAAGATCACAGCCCTGCCTATATCCAGGAATATCTGCCCAATGACAGGGACATGAGAATCATCATCATCGGCAAAAAAATAAGGCTGGCCTTCTGGCGGATCGCGGGTTCAGACAATTTCAAAACCAATCTCTCCCAGGGAGGGCTTGTCTGTTTTGACCCACTGCCTCCGGAAGCCCTCAATCTTGCCTCTATGGCGGCTTTGAAATGCGGCTGGGATGATGTGGGCATTGATATTATGATGCACAACGGTCAATTCTATGTTCTGGAAGGCAATATGAAATATGGAACAAGGGGGTTTCATGCGGCAGGAATTGATTATAAAAAAATGCTCGCAGCGCTTATTCTGAAGGGTGAACTTTAAATTTTACAGCAATCCTGCTTCCTGATCATCCTCTTCCCATTCGGTAAGGTATTTAATAATATCGGCGTACTTTGAATTTCCTATGGGCTTAAATAAAAAATAACCAAGCTGTTCCACACAATTGGCAAGGCAATGGAAAAATGCTTTTTCAACAAATCCTTGATCCAACTTTTCTTCAGGCAGGGGAATCCCTTCAAAAATATGCCGTGTCAAATGACCTTCCGGGATAAAACAGTCACAGACACAGGCCTGCCATTCTTCCGGGAAATTGGTAATCTTCCATGGAATCATGGGTTCAGGCCGTAATATTGCTTTTTTCACGGGATTGAACGGAGAGTTGATAATCTCCATTTTTCTTTTTTCAAACTGCATCAATGCTTTTAAAAGGACTTCTATCTGATTAGAAAAAATCCATTCCTCCGGTTCCAGCAGAACAGGAGGAAATTCGCTGCTGGTCAATGCAAATTTAAATGGCCCCTGTTTTTTCCAGAAGAGCTTGAAATCCTTTGAATTCAAAAGTATCTGTCTTATCACCATTGCGTCATTCATTATTAATTCATCCATATGCCTTTTTTATGGTATAGCCTCTGAAAGAAATCCTTTACTCAGATTTCTTTCACAATGCAATAACAGAACGCAAAGATTTTAGTATCTACCCTCATGTCTTTCATCCGACAATTTTCAAAAAAGCATAAATTTTGGGTTGACAAGGGGCGCAAAAATAGTCTATTTCACGATGAAACTGGAAGATTTACGAAGAGGCAGAACAAAATCTGTCTCATGCAAACAAACATTGACGGGAAACAATGCAGAAACGACATCAATTTCTTATTTCGAAAAATAGTACCTGGTTTGTTTACTTCGTGATCATCACCCTGTCGGCGTCTCTTGCTTTTGGTGTGGAAAGCAAGACGCGTTCTCCCATTTTTACCGTCGGTCTGACGGATCTGCAGTTTGAAAACAAATTACAACAATATGTCGGAATCCCTTATCGCAAAGGGGGAACCTCTACAAATGGTCTGGATTGCTCCGGTTTTGTCAGATTGGTCTATGATCAGATATTCGGCATTGATCTGCCCCACAGTTCCCTGGCCCAGTTCAGTTTTTCCGATCTGAAAAAAATCGAAAAAAAGGACATGCAACCAGGCGATCTGATCTTTTTCGGTAATAAAGGGAAAAAAAGGATCAACCATGTCGGAGTTTATATGTCGGACAACAAATTTATTCATGCCAGCAGCACCGACGGTATCAAAGTATCCGATCTGGATGAACGCTACTGGAAGAAGAGATTTGTGGGGACAAAACGGCATGAGGACCTGTATGCCAGTCTTGATGCCGACAGAATCCGGTTTGAGAGTTCACTGCAAATTCCGGTTAACGATAAAGGGTTCATCACCAGCTACAGGAGAGATGATTTCAGCAAGAATGTATTAAAGATGCAAAAGAGCGAGGATATTACAGACAATCCAGCTTCTCAGGCCTATAGCCTAAATGATTCCCGACTTCATTTGCATGAAATCGGTTATGCCCATTCCCTGGCTGATGGCTTTGATGTGAATCTAAGCGCCATCCACGAAAATTTTATTGTATTTACCGCATGGCCTGAATTAAATCCGGGTACGCAGAATATCAGCTATATATCCGATGATGGTTCATCCAGCACGGCTGACAGGCTTGGATTTAAACTTGCCGGAGCTTTACAGCCCAGTAGATGGCTCAGCATCACCCCCTCCATTACCCATTTTGACTATTCCAAAGAAAATGAAGACATTTTAAATGCCCCGGAATGGTTATTCGGCCTCAATACTGTTTTATTCCCCGTTAATAAACAATGGTCTTTATCCCTGCTGCTTCAATATTCGGAAAAAGATGATTTCAAAGATATCACATCCCCATATAGCCGGTTCAGCTCTCTTGATATGGCCATCAAGCTGGGTGTCAACATTACCGACAATCTTCAATTCTCCATCATGGGGGAACATGATAAACGATCTGCTGCCTATGGGATGTCAGGCGATTCTCTTATCATGAATTCTAGAATCAGTAATGTTTTCATGTCCTTTGACCTCAGCTATTAAAACATAAATAAATATCCCCTTTTTGTATGCCGCCGAAATAATTAAAATTTCCTATCAATTTTTTCTCTTGACCTTGAATTTACCTTCTGTTAACTATGCTGTCTTGAAATGGTTAACGAAGAAACAAATACTAAAGATTCAATCTTAAAAATCCTCTTTCTGGCAAAGGGGGAGACTGTATCCGGCGTCAGGCTGAGTGAAATGCTGAAGATTTCCAGGGTCGCCATATGGAAACATATTTCCTCCTTAAAGGAAAACGGATTTGATCTGGAATCCCAGCCCAGGGGGTATGCCCTTCTCAACCCGGATGATCTACTTTTGCCCTTCTGTTTTGGGCCTGAATTTGAAAACAGAATTTTTCATTTCCAGGAACTTGAATCCACAATGGATCAGGCAAAATTACTGGCTAAAAGCAATGCCCCGCATTTAAGTGTGGTGATTGCTGAAAACCAGACCTTGGGAAGGGGACGGCTGAACCGGAAATGGTTTTCATCAAACGGAGGACTCTGGTTCACCCTGATATTGAAACCACAGATCCCGCCGATTCTGTCCTATATTTATAATTTTGCCGCATCTCTCTGCCTTTCCAGAACCTTAAACCGTTTGTTTGATTTCGATGTCAAGGTCAAATGGCCCAATGACCTCCTTTTAAATGGACAAAAGCTTGCCGGCCTTCTTTCGGAAATGGAAACAAAGGGAGATATGGCTGAATTCGTCAATATCGGAATCGGCCTGAACATCAATAATGAGCCCCGGCAATATGAACCAAAGGCTGTTTCAATAAAGGATATCCTGAACAGAGAAGTATCGCGGCGACTCATTCTTAAAACCTTTCTTTCTGATTTTGAAGATCAGATCCAAACCATTGACTGCAAAACCATCATTGGACTCTGGAAAAAGCAGACGTCCACCATCGGAAGCAGGGTAAGGATTGAAACCAATCGGGAAGTTTTTGAAGGCCTTGCCGTGGATGTGGACGAGACCGGTGCCCTGATCATTCAGGACAAAACAGGTGAAATAAAAAAAATAATTTATGGAGACTGCTTTCATACCTGATATTTAATATTAACCCCCTCCTTAACAAAGGAACCACTGCATGACCTCGTCAACCGAACTTAAAATGACCGTATATTCATCTTTGTTTGTGGCCTTAATTGCCATCGGTGCATTTATTTCAATTCCAATCGGGCCTGTCCCCATTGTCCTTCAGAACATGTTTGTCCTTTTGGCATCCATCATCCTGGGGCCTCTATGGGGACTTGCCTCTGTGGCGGTTTATCTTGTCATCGGTCTTGCCGGGCTTCCGGTTTTTGCCGGTGGAACTTCAGGCATAGGAAAACTCTTCGGCCCGACGGGCGGATATCTTCTGGGATACCTGCCCTGTGTCTTTATCACGGCAAGTATTTCAAAGGGCCTCGGCAAAAAAATGTCTTCCGATATCATTGCCATGCTCATCGGCTCTTTGATTGTCTATGCGGCAGGGGTTCCCTGGCTTAAGGTGGTGACCTCTATGACATTTCAAAAGGCCCTTGCTGTCGGCATGGTCCCCTTTCTGATCGGGGATGCCCTGAAAATCCTTGCCGCTGCATTTATTGCGAAGACCCTGAGACCCGTGGTCAAATTATGATCTCCGGCAAAAATTGAAAGATACCTTGATGCCAAAGGCAATCATAGACATAAAAGACCTCTCTTTCATCTTTGACGATGGCTTCAGGGGACTGAATCACATTTCCCTGTCCATTAACCAAGGCGAATTCATCATCCTTGCCGGAAAAAACGGGTCCGGGAAAACCACTTTTTTGAGGCATCTGAACGGCCTTTTGATGCCGACGTCAGGTACGATCAGGGTGAACGGACTGGAAATTTCAAAACATCTGATTGAAACCCGGAAGACCGTCGGCATGGTGTTCCAGGACCCGGATACCCAGATGGTCGGAGACACGGTTTTTGATGAGGTCGCCTTTGGTCCTGAAAATCTCAAAATTACCCGTGCCCGGATCAAAGAAATAGTTACTAAGGTTCTTGAAACTCTGAATCTTTTTCATTTGAAGGATCGGAATCCTTCTACCCTTTCCGGGGGTGAAAAAAGAAAAGTGGCCATTGCCGGTATCCTGGTGATGGACCCTCAAGTCATTGTTTTTGACGAACCTTTTTCCAATCTCGACTACCCCGGAATCCTTCAAGTTCTTGCCACCATCATGGACCTTCACCGCGCAGGGCAGACCGTCATGATTGCCACCCATGATATTGAACCCGTCATCTTTGAAGCCACCCGGATGATCATCATGGAAAAAGGGAGCGTCAAGGAAGACGATGTGCCATTGAATCTTGTTGGTCGGCTGGAATCCTATGGAGTCAGGGAACCCTGCTTCTCAAAATTCGGATTGGAACCGCAGTCGTGGCAGAAATAACACCCTTTACCTACAGACCCGGAGATTCCATACTCCATCTTCTGGACACAAGGCTTAAATTCTTTATTATCAGCCTTGTCAATATATCCATGCTGCCCGCAGGGTTTATTTCCACAGGTTTCTATTTTTTTATGCTTCTTTTTTTCTTTAAAAAAACAGGGCTTCGCTTTTTTTCAATGTTGAGCAATATGAAATTTTTTCTGATCCTTCTTGTCTTTGTTTTTCTTGCAAGGGCATTTACGATAACAGGAGATACTGTTTTTTCATCTTTCGGCGTTACCGTCAGTAACCAGGGATTGGCGGAAGGGGGCATGGTAGCCTTTAAATTCTTTTTGATCATGCTGACCGGTATTATCTTTTCTGCCACAACCAAGCCCTCATCGGTAAAAACCGCAGTTCAATGGTTTTTAAAACCCGTCCCCTTTGTCCCTGAAAAACGGGTGGCCGTCATGATCAGCCTTGCGCTTTGTTTTATGCCGGTCATTCTAAGACAGGCAAAAGAGGTATCCGATGCCCAAAAAGCAAGATGTGCACATCTTCAGAAAAACCCGATCCGAAAAACCATCGGCATCGTTCTGCCGTTGCTTAAAAAAACCTTTCTATCTGCCGACAATCTTATTCTTGCCATGGAATCCAGATGCTACAGTGATGACAGAACCGACCCTGAATTTAACCCCTCTGGAAAAGAAAGGGGTTTCTTTTTTGGAAGTATTGCCGTTTCCATATGCCTTATCCTTTTCTGATAATAGATTATAAATGCGGGATTCCTTTGGCTCGAATCTATAAACAAAGATACAGATGATTTTTTTACCAAGGGTGTTTATATAGTTTTAGCATTATCCCAATTAAAGGATTATGATATAAATGGGTTGAGATTAGGATGGTGAGATGAAAAAAATGAAAATTAATATTGCAATCAATGGATATGGCAGGATTGGGCGATGCGTGGCCAGAGCCCTATATGAATCCAAAAGTTTTTATGACAGGATCAGGCTTTGCGCCGTCAATGAAACCGCAGATCCGAAAGCAGTGTATCACCTGACGAAATACGATTCCACCCACGGCCGGTTCCCCTTTGAAGTGAGAACTGAAAATTCCACATTGATCATCGGCACAGATATCATTAAAATTTTCCAGGAAAAAAATATTGTGAACCTTCCCTGGAAAGATCTGAAAATTGATGTGGTCCTTGACTGCACAGGAGTCTATAAGAACAGGGAATCGGCTGAGCTTCATCTTCTATCCGGGGCAAAAAAGGTGATTTATTCACAACCGGCCTTGGATGAAATGGATGCCACCATTGTCTATGGCGTGAATCATAAAGTATTAAAAAAGGAACATACCATTATTTCAAACGCATCCTGTACCACCAATTGTGTTATCCCGGTCATCCTTGTCCTGGATCAGGCATTGGGCATTGAAAGCGGGTCCATCACCACCATTCATTCAGCAATGCACGACCAGCCGGTCATCGATGCCTATAATCCAGACTTAAGAAAAACACGGTCTGCCCTTCAATCCATTATTCCTGTGAAAACCGCCCTTGAAAAAGGAATCTCAAAGATTCTGCCGTCCATGACCGGCAGGTTTGAGACCCTGGCCATCCGGGTTCCCACTACTAATGTCTCGATTATGGATATTACGCTCGTTGTAAAAACGGATACGGATGTGGAAATGGTGAATAAAGTCTTGGAGCAGGCATCTTTGAATGAATTGAAGGATATCCTCGGCGTTACAGATGAATATCTGGTGTCCTGTGATTTCAACCATGACCCCAGATCCTCCATCATCGACCTTCACCAGACCCGGGTCAGCAGAAAGCGACTGGTCAAAGTCCAGGCCTGGTTTGACAATGAATGGGGATATTCAAACCGGATGCTGGATACCACCATAGCCGCGGTTGAGGCTTTGTAGTTCTATTTTTCCAGTTCGAGCAACTTTTTTGTGATTTCTTTTAACGCTTCCGGAATCAGGGTGATATCATCAAAAGGTCGTTTGCCGTTTCTATCTGCGTTCACGATCTCATCCATTTCCGGAATAAATCCGAGGATGGTGTAATCCGGCATACTTTCCCGGATCATAACTTTGTCTGCTTCGGATTTTACTCTGTTGCCCACCACCACAATATTCTTGATTCCGATATCCCGGCCGAGCTGCCTGATTTTATCTGCAGCCACACGGCTTCTTTTTCCCGGGTTGACCACCACAATCAAGGCATCCACAGATCCTGACGTGGCTCTGCCCAAATGTTCAATGCCGGCTTCCATATCCATGACCACGACTTCATTTCGGGCCAGAACAAGATGGTTCATCAAGGCTTTTAACATGGTGGCTTCCGGGCAGATACACCCTGAACCGCCTTTTTTAACGGTTCCCATAACCAGGAGTTTGACCCCGTCTTTTTCAATGGAAAACCGGTCCGGAATATCATCCACTTTTGGGTTTAAGGTAAAAAACCCGCCTGTGGTGCCGGGTTTTGCGCCGGTCCTTTCATATTGGCAACCGGGTCGGCATCGATGGCGATGACCTTTCTATCTTTGTTCAGGGCGGCAATGGCACGGGCAATAAGAGAAGTAAAAGTGGTTTTTCCGACTCCGCCTTTACCGCCAACTGCAATTTTTAAGCTCACAATAAGGCTCCTGTGTTCAGTTTAAATAATCTAAAATGGTTCCTTTTTCATCAAGGAGATATATTTTATGACCATTTTCTTTTGCGACGCTGAGAAGGTCTTCCTCAATGACGGCCTGGATTCCATAGGTGACGTTGAATATATCTTTGGGCATCAAGGTAAAACACGCTTGCGCATTCTCTTTTGTTTTAAAGACCGGAATAAATTTTTCACTTGTTTTTTCATTACTGAATCCTACATATTGTTCTGAAGATGTTTCTGGATTCTGAATGATAACATAATACCAGTTTTCATCTATCTTTATATCTTTGTCCAGATTGTCCAATTTTCTATTATCTCCATGTTCAACTGTTTTACCCATTATAAGACCATTAAATTCAAAATAAAGCCTTAAAAAAGGCAATACAAAGGAAAAAGCCCCTGACCATCAACGGCAGGGGCTTTTTTTATCTGTAGTGCTTAAGAGATGCTAAATCAAATTAACATCAAATTTCAAGCCATGAATCTGAATACAGCGTTTCGCCCATGATGACTTTATAGGTTTTTGCGTAATCACTCAATTCTTTGCTGAGACTTGGAATATTAGGATCATTGCCGTCCATCATGCTATGGATGAGATCCACAATATCCTGACGTTTGCCCTTGGCAATTGCGGTGAGCTGCTTATCCAGAGGATCTGAAATAACGGCTTTCATGCCGTATCTTTCAAGCATTACCATATAGGTCTGGTTCAGGATACCGCGTAGATGTTCCGGAGGACCATTGGAAATATTGGAAAGACCGCAGGTGGATTTTGAACCGGGCGCAATGTCTTCCATCATCATCTGGAAATTCATGAGGCTCATCAATTGCTGCTGCTGGATATTGACAGGGGTTACAATACCGTCTACCCAGATTCTCTCATTGGCAATGCCGGCTTCATTGGCAAAATAAATAAGTTCGACGGCCAGAGCCGCTCTTTCGTTCTCATCCCTTGGCAGTCCATCCGGTCCCCACATCAAAGCAACAAAATCAACGTCATATTGTGCAGCAAGGGGCACCATTCTTTCATATCTTTCCGGCCGTGCCATGATGGAATTGATGATATGCGGTACCGATGCCGGTTTTAAAACCTTAAGGCCTGCTTCAATGGCATCAATATTGGACGTGTCAAGCAGCAGGGGCATTCCCGGAACAGCCTCCTGAACGACATTGACAACCCAGGGCATTAGCTCCACACCGAATTTTTTTGCCGGACCAAGGTTGATGTCGATATAATCCATTCCCAGTTCTTTTTGTCGTAGAACTTCTTCTTGAAGGGGCTTGGGATTACGTTTGGCTGGATCCGGTTCTCTGAATTCCTTTCCAATTACCTTGGAAATGACGTTCAGACTTTCACCAAATAGTATCATGTTATCTTCCTTTTAAATTTATATGTTTCATTTTTTTGCCGGAGCTAAACCATCTGTTCCGGCTTATAAAGCTTATCTAGATTTTAGGAATGCAGGAATATGAGCGGCTTCCCTCGGTCCGACAATGATCTTCCAGCCCGGAAGCTCTTCTTCAACATCACCAGCAATGGCGGCTGCATAGCCTGGAATAATGAGTTCCTTATGTTTTACCTTATCCATGATGCCGCTTTTTTTAACAAACGCCCCGACATCATCACCCCCAAACTTGCCAGCAGCCCAAGCCGTCATAACGGAAAGGCCTTCAGAGTCCTTAACCAGGAGCCAGGCCGGAACCTTACTGGCTTCGATTTCACCTGAAACAATAAAATAGGTCAATGCAAAATTTGTAGTGACCAGAACGGGTGAATTTTCATTGGGTGTGCCGATTTCAAAAATACCTTCAATGACCGTCATGGGTCTCTGGGGATCTGTATAGATGTTCAACCGTTCCAGCAAAAGGGGAAAGAGAGATTCCGTGCTGAAGTCTGATAGCACCACAATCCCGCCGTATTTGGCCACAAACATGCCGGCGATAAGAGTTTCCATATCAAGGTTGGACGCCATTTCACAGGGGAAGGTGATGGTCGGGAACCCAAGGGCCTTGTTACCGGCTTTGAGGGCTGCACGACGAATGCCCACCTGATCTTCAAGGGCCTGTTTGATTTCCCTTGAACCCGGATCAATCACAAGGTCCTTCAACCCCATGCCGGTCAGTTTGGTTGTCAAAGGGATGAGGGCGTCAACAGAACCTGCTTTGACCACCAGGGGAAGATCATTCTCTTTTGCAAGTGCTCCCATGGCATCCACATTGGCTGCGGTTGCTCCACAGAGCAGTGGGCGTTTGAATCCGGCGGCTTCAACACCGGCTTTCATGACATCAATGTTTTCCGTCATCAGAATCAGGTTGAACTCGGATTCTTTGGCAATTTTGCCTGCAACGGCTGCAAATGCTGCCGCACCGTTTCCGGCATCCTTGACCACCAGAAGTTCAGGTCTCAGATTTAAGCCAACCCGTTCATACTGGAAGGCATTGTAAATTTTCAGGGTCTTATCAAGTTTTGCCGCATCAATGTCGGATGAGACGGTTGCAGCAAGAAGAGTCGGGTTAAAAAATGTTTTCTCATGTCTGTAGAGAACGGTTTCTCCACCTGTTGTGGTCTGGCGGACACCTTTGCCAAGCTTGACCGGGCGGATGGGGGGAGCAGAGGCTTCAGCCAGTTGCGCTTTCGCTTCTTCGGAAACATAGGGGCAACTGTCCAGTTCAGCCTTACCCGATGCAAGATTCATTGCAAAAGCAAGGCAGGTTGGAACCCCGCATTCCTTACAGTTTGTTTTGGGTAGGAGTTTGAATATCTGTATACCGGTTAATGCCATTTTTTTCTCCTTAAGTTTTTAAAAAACCTTATGGTAAAGGCCCGGCAGCCTTATATCTGGTGTGATCCGCAACCGGGCCTTTTTTGTTGAATTATTATCCGATCTTATTTAGCCTACTAAAGACTCCATTGAAAGAGCTGGATGACCTTTTTCCTGGAGGAAGGGAAGAATTTCTTCTTCTGTGATTCCTACGGTTTCATCGGCAATCTTATCAAACAGATCCGGAATACCCATGGCTTTTCCACGGGCGATGATTCTGTCTTTCAATTCTTCCTTTAACTGCTTGGGCATCCAGACCATTCTCAGAAGGCCGCCATCACCCAGAAGGAATTTACCCTGGGTGATATTGTATTTGGAATGGCCCACAAATCCAGGTGAGGATGCGCCGCCGCCCATGACACCGGCGAGGGTCGTAAATTTCATACCGCATGGGGTATCGCCGGAGTAGTCACGGCCAACCGTCATCACACCATTACAGGCTGGCAGCATAGCAGCGATACATTCGCAGCAGCCGCAGGTGGTCATGGGAGAATGAACCATGGAGTAGAAATTGTAATGGGTAACAGTCCCTCTAGAAGCCTTGTAGACAAAGTCATTGACACCTTTCCACTGGCCCAGTTTCGGATCGAGACACTCGCCTTTAATAATGGGCTGGTTGGGTCCTGTGGGGTTGATCTCAAAGGAAGCCTTGCAGTCCATCCAGTTGTAAGCGCCGCAGAGTCCTGTTCTTTCCGGGCTGACAGAGCATACATGGCTGGGGGCAAAAGACTGGCAGAGCGTGCAGGAATAATAGGTTTCAACATCCTCATCCGTCATCTTGTCCACACGAGCGTCACGCGTTGTATAATTAGCTCTGGCGGTGGCGGTCATTTTGTCCACATCTGCCTGGTTTGTGTAGAGGGTCACCTGAACCTTGTCAATAATCTTGGTGAAATCCTGGTGGAATTTGGCATGGATAACCACACCGATATCCTTCAGGGTAAAGCCTTTTTCAATGGCAGACTTACTGATACGGATCCAGGAGATATCCCTTTGTCCGATATGCATGATGCCCTGGATATAGTTGACCAGGTGATG
>JFJP01037222.1_pt1 | contig 36665 bp, 31 predicted proteins | sample 431651 | NCBI WGS metagenome assembly JFJP01 (sample SAMN02602958, study PRJNA72255) | Microbial mat metagenome, whole genome shotgun sequencing project. | biome: fresh water; feature: sink hole; material: water; isolation source: purple microbial (photo- and chemosynthetic) mats found in... | reverse complement strand
AGAATTTTCGATTTCAGATTTTCGATTGTCGATTTAATCGAAATTCGCAAATCGCAAATCACAAATCCTTTTGACCTTTAGACCTTCAGACTTTCGACTTTATGGACTTTACAGACTTTTGACTTTCATACATGTATTTAAACTGCCACTCATATTATAGCCTGAGATACGGCACCCTGACGGTGGAGCGCCTTTCTGAGCTCGCCGCGGCTGTGGGTGTGGAGCGACTGGTGATGACCGACATCAACAATACCACCGGTGTGCCCGATTTCGTGCGCGAGTGCCGCAGCCGCGACATCGCCCCGGCGGCCGGCATCGAGTTCCGCGACGGCAACACGCTGCTGTACATTGGCATAGCCCGCAACAACGAAGGCTTCCGCGAGCTCAACGAGTTCCTCACACACCATAACTTCACCGGCGAGCCGCTCCCTAACCGACCTCCCTCCTTCCCCAATGCCTATGTTATCTATCCCTCCGGCGGCGGAGTCAACGGCAGCGCCGCACCACGGGACAATGGGTACAATGGCGGCGTCAGCGGCGGCGCAGCCACCCCTGGTAACGGCACCGGCAGCAGCGGGGGTGTTGCCGGCAGCGGCATCACCCCCGCCATGCTGCGCGACAACGAGTACCTGGGCATTCGTCCCTCCGCCGCCGGCCGCCTGCTCTCCACGGCAAAAAACGAGCTCTCAAAATACGTTATCCTGCAACCTGTCACGATGGAGTCGCCGACCGACTACCCCGTGCACCGCAGCCTTCGCGCCGTGGACAATAACCTGCTGCTCAGCCGACTGGAACCACATATGAGCGCCTCCCCCGATGAGATAATAACACCTGAGAGCGAGCTCATCCGTCCCTTCAGCATGTGGCCGCAGTTGGTTGAGAACACGCGCAGGCTGCTGAACGACTGCTCCCTGGAGATAGACTTCACCACACACAAGAACAAGAAGGTGTATTCTGCCAGCCGGTACGACGACAAGCTGCTGCTGGAGAAGCTGGCATGGGACGGCATGAAGTACCGCTACGGCGCAAATAACAAGGTGGCAGAAGAGAGGGTGAGGCATGAGCTGGAGATCATCGACCGCCTCGGGTTCTCCGCATACTTCCTGATAACATGGGACATAATACGCTACTCAATGTCCTGCGGATTCTACCACGTCGGACGAGGTAGCGGTGCCAACTCTGTAGTTGCTTACTGCCTTAAGATCACTAATGTTGACCCCATCGACCTCAACCTTTACTTTGAGCGCTTCATAAACCCCAAACGCACCTCTCCGCCCGACTTCGACATAGACTATTCATGGAAGGAGCGCGACACCGTCACCGAGTATATCTTCCGCCGTTACGGCCACCGTCACACCGCCCTCCTGGGCACCGTCAACACCTTCCGCGGCAAATCGATCGTCCGCGAGCTGGGCAAGGTGTACGGGCTTCCCGTCGAGGAGATCGACGCCCTTATCAGCAGTCCTTCTGCAGAGAGTAACCGCGGTGAGATACAGGATCTTATCTTCGAGACCGGGAATAAGATTGCCGACTTCCCGAACCTGCGCAGCATACACTCCGGGGGGGTGCTTATTTCCGAAGATCCCGTCTGCTGCTACACCGCCCTCGACATGCCGCCAAAGGGGTTTCCCACCACCCAGTGGGACATGTACACCGCCGAGGAGCTGGGTTACGAGAAGCTTGACATACTGAGCCAGAGAGGCATAGGGCACATCAGGGAGAGCGCCGAGGTGATACGCGCCAACCGCGGTGTGGATGTAGACGTGCATGCCGTGCAGCAGTTCAAGAAGGACCCGCTGGTAAAGGACCGCCTGCGGCGCGGCGATGCCAAGGGGTGCTTTTACATTGAGAGTCCCTCGATGCGCGGGCTGCTGCAGAAGCTGAGGTGCGATGATTACCTGACGCTGGTGGCCGCCAGCTCGGTCATCAGGCCCGGCGTGGCGCGCTCAGGCATGATGCGCCAGTTCATATACCGGTTCCATAACCCGGATAAGTTCGAGTATATACACCCGGTGATGAAAGATCTTCTCAGCGAGACCTTTGGGGTGATGGTCTACCAGGAGGATGTGCTTAAGGTGTGCCATCATTTCGCCGGGCTCGATCTCTCCGACGCCGACACGCTGCGCCGCGCCATGAGCGGCAAGTACCGGTCATACAAGGAGATGCAGAAGATCACCGAACGCTTCTTTGCCAACTGCCAGGCCAAAGGCTATCCGGAAGCAATAACAAAAGAGGTGTGGCGCCAGATAGAATCATTCGCCGGCTACTCCTTCTCCAAGGCGCACTCGGCCTCCTATGCCGTCGAGAGCTTCCAGAGTCTCTGGCTGAAGGCACACTACCCCCTCGAGTTCATGGTTGCCGTCATCAACAACTTCGGTGGCTTCTACCGTACATGGGTCTATGTGCAGGAGGCGAAACGCGAAGGCGCCACAATAGAGGCACCGTGCATAAACAGAAGTACATACAAGACCACCATCTATGACAAAAGCATTTTCCTGGGGCTGATACATATCCTCGGGCTTGAGGGGAACCTAGCCAGAGGGATAATCAACGAGCGCAACTCCAACGGCGAATTCACTGGCATTGAGGACTTTATCTCACGTATCGGTCCGGGACTGGAGCAGACGGTCACCCTGATCCGCACCGGCGCCTTCCGGTTCACCGGCAAGAGCAAGGCGCTGCTCCTCTGGGAGGCCCACATGCTGATTAACAAGGGAAAGAGCGAGACGTCACGGACGCTCTTCAACCCCGAGCCAAAGAAGTTTGTGATGCCCCCCTTTGAACAGTCGCAGCTCGAGGATGCCTACGATGAGATCGAACTGCTGGGCTTCCCCGTGACACTCAGCTGGTTCGACATGCTGCAGACAAGCTTCAGGGGCGAGGTCATGGCTGCGGATATGAAGGGGATGATCGGACGAAAGATAAGGATGGTGGGACACCTGGTGACTGTGAAGGTCATAAAGACTGTGAAGCGAGAGTGGATGAACTTCGGATGCTTCATCGACAACAGCGGCGAGTTCTTTGACACCACCCACTTCCCTCAGTCGCTGAAGAGCTGGCCCTTTCGCGGCAGCGGAACCTATCTCATCCAGGGAAAGGTGGTTGATGAGTTTGGCAGCACCAGCCTCGAGGTTGAGAAACTGGCCCGACTGCCGGTGCAGCCCGATCCGAGGTATTAGGGGTCTGCAAAGTCCATAAAGTCTGAAGTCTGAACTCTGAAGGTCAAAAGGATTTGCGATTTGCGATTTGCGAATTTCGATTAAATCGACAATCGAAAATCTGAACTCGAAAATATCACTAGCCTCCCCTGCAAGCTGGCTCCTTCTCCGCCAGCTGGCGGATCGGCCCTCTACTGCCTATTGCCTGATAGGCCTACCCGTCGACCCTTGTCACCCTTGTGATGCCCTTGACAGACTGTATCTTCTTAATGATGCCGTAGAGTATATTGACGTTAGGCACCAGTAATTCTATCCGGCCTTCAAACATGCCGTTATCCATTTTGTAGGCAAAATTCTTTACCGACACCCTGTATTCGGAGAGTATCTCTGAAATCCGGGCCACTATTCCGAGGTTCTCCATACCCGTCAGCCTGATGGATGTCAGGAAGCCCCTCGTGGCATCCAGCCTGGTCCACCGTGCTCGCAAGACCCTGTATGGAAAGCTTGACAACATAAAATCGGCGTTGGGACATGAAGTTCTGTGGATCTTTATTCCCTCAAGTACTGTCACAAATCCGAAGATTCTGTCGCCGAAGACCGGGTTGCAGCATTTTGCCATCTTGTAATCCAGTCCTTCAACGCTCTCATCTATAACAAGATAATCGGAACCTACAGTCGCAGGATCCTCATGATGCTGTATCTCAGGGACTCTGGCGGCTGCCTCCTCCCGGGTCTCCTCCGGGCGAAGCAGGACTTTCTTTGCCTGCAGCAGGTCTATCTCCCCTATTGCGATGCTGAAATAGAGATCCTGTGAGGTCTTGAGTCCGTACTCCTCAAGCAGCTTGACGACGGTGGCATCGCCGTAAGGGATCTTCCAGTTCTTGAGTCTCCGTGTCAGTATTTCCTTGCCTTCGGCGGCGAGTTTGAACTTCTCATCGTTAAGAGCCTGCTTTATCTTGGCGCGAGCCTTGTTGGTGATGACAAACGACAGCCAGTCGCGTTTAGGCGACTGTTTTACGGAGGTGATTACTGAGACATGATCGCCGTTCTGGAGCTTCTGCTTCAGCTGTACATTGCGACCGTTAACCTTGCCCCCGACGCATTTCGATCCCACCTCGGTATGAATGTCGAAGGCGAAATCCAGAAGAGTAGCTCCCGAGGGCAGCTGTCTGACCTCTCCTTTGGGAGTAAAGACGAAGACCTCGTCAGAGTAGAGGCCTGGTCTTATCTCCCCGAGGAAGTCGGTTCCCTCCTTCTCCACGGTACCCAGAACTTCACGCATCTGGGCCATCCATGTGTCGAGGCCACTTTCGCCCTTGAGTCCCTTGTACCTAAAGTGGGCCGCGAGGCCCTTCTCGGCAATATCATCCATTCGCCTGGTGCGTATCTGCACCTCCACCCACTTTCCTGCCGGAGTCACCACGGTAGTGTGAAGCGACTCATAACCGTTGGTCTTTGGAACCGATATCCAGTCGCGCATACGGCTGGGATCAGGCTGGTAGAGGTCAGTCACCACGGAATAGACCTGCCAGCACGATGATTTCTCATATGCGGGTTCAGAATCGATGATGATTCGTATGGCGAAGATGTCGAATACCTCCTCGAAAGCGACGCCCTGCTTCTTCATCTTCTGCCAGATGGAGTGAATTGATTTGGTACGGCTTTTAAGATCGTACTTAAGGCCCAGTGCATCGAGCTTCTCAGTTACCGGTTGTGAGAATTCCTTTATGAGCCTGTTCCTTGAAGTTGTGGTTTGTTTCAGCCGGGCTTCGATCTCGTCATACTCGGCCGGTTCCATCAGCTTCATGGAGAGGTCTTCCATCTCCGACTTGATGTTGTAGTATCCGAGTCTGTGGGCCAGCGGGGCAAAGAGGAAGTATGTCTCCGATGCCACGGGCAGGCGCTCTTTATCCGGCAGGCGGTCGAGGCGACGGATCATAAGGAGTCTCTCGGCCAGTGCTATAAGTATGACCCTGCCGTCGTCAGCCAGTGACAGCAGAAGTTTACGGAAGTTCTCTGCCTGACCCGTGAAATCGCGCCCCTTGAGGGCTGTCACCCGTGACAATCCTTTGATCACCTCCTTTATTGAAGGGTCATGCAGATCGTCTATGCGCTGCCACCCGGGGCTCTCCTCCCTTATACCGGAGAGCAGCGCGCTTATCACGGCAGGCATAGCCAGTCCTATCTCTCCGGCGGTAACCCTTGCAAGCTCCATATAATAGAGTGCCAGCGGCTCGCCAAGGTATTTCTGGTCGGCCGGATAGGATTCACAGGCAATGTCGGTAGCAAGGACAAGCGACTTCTTTTCGGCCTCAGTGACTGGACCAGGAAGGGCTTTGAGCACCAGGCTCTGCCTGCTGCGTATTTTTACTGCCAGGTCGGACATGGCTCTTATTTAAGAGGTGAGTTGGGCTCCTGTTTCATCTCGAGATAGTAGGCATAATCTACCACTTCTGGTACTATTCTCTGCAGCAGTGCGGTAAACCTGCCGGCCCAGGTCATGATCTTGTTTCTTTTCTTTTTCCTGATTCCCTTCAGCACCCATCGTGCCACATGTTCAGGAGACCTAAGCTTCTTTTCCTCCCGAGGCGAATTCCCCTGAGGGGTGCCATCGGAAAGGAGTGCGTTTCTGCGTATCTCCGATGCCGTGAAACCCGGGGCTATGATCATTACGTGCAACTTCTCCCTCAGGTTCTCTATCCTCACTGTCTCGAGGAATCCGTGCATAGCGAACTTGGAAGCGGAGTATCCCGTACGGCCCGGGAGTCCGTGGAACCCTGCCGTGGAAGAGACACCCACGATTGATCCCCTGTTACGAACTATATATGGAAGTGCGTATTTTGTGCAGTGAACCGTTCCCCAGAAATTTACGTCCATAAGTCGCTTAAGAACAGAGATATCAACATCGTCAAACAAAGCTCTCATTGAGATCCCGGCGTTGTTGATAAGGATATCTACCGTGCCGAATCTGGTGACGGCTGCCTCAACCATTTTCCGGCAATCGTCCTCACTGGAGACATCGGTGACGCATGACAGCGCCTCTGCTCCCAGCTTCTGAATCTCCAGCTCCAGTTCTGCCAGCCGGTCGGATGAGCGGGCTGCCAGGACCAGTTTACTGCCGTTGCGTGCAAACTCAAGGGCTGTTGCTCTGCCGATTCCGGATGATGCTCCTGTGACGATGACTACTTTATCTCTGAATATGTTGTGCTTCATTTTCTTTCAGATAGGCAATAAATATAATCACAATTTGGGGTGATCAGGCGGAGGAGATATTTTTTTACTATTTTCAGCAAAAGAGGGGTATTTTTTTTGATCGGAACTTTTTTTGCCATACATTTGCACTCGCAAAAAAAGGGTCTGATTCAGTAGCTCAGCTGGTAGAGCACATCCCTTTTAAGGATGGGGTCCTGGGTTCGAGCCCCAGCTGGATCACAAGGCAGCCGAAGAGGCTGCCTTTTTTTGTCTGGTATCGAACCCTCCATCCCTGCAGTCTGACAGCTCGCTGAAATGATCCACCGGATCATTTCCTGTCGCTCGCTTCCCCTGCAGTCTGACAGCTCGCATACTCAACGGCATTAAAGCAAAAGCGCCCTCAACGGGCGCCTGTGCATTTAAGTTAAAAGTCCTTGATCGCCATCACTTGGAAAGGACAGGTATCTGTCTGCTGATGGACTCCTCAAGTGAGATCAGCGTCTCAGTCCTCATGATACCGGTGATTGCCTGTATCTTCTCCGTCAGCACCTCACGCAGATGTTCATTATCATGCGTATAGACCTTTATGAAAAGTGAGTAATTACCTGTAGTATAGTGACATTCAATAACCTCAGGAATATCCTTGAGCTTTTTGATCACCTCCTTGTATTTCCCGGGGTTGTCAAGATAGAGACCTATATAAGCACATGTTCTGAATCCTACCATTATCGGATCAACCTTGAACTCAGATCCTTTGATTACGCCGATGCGTATTAGCCTCTGCACCCTCTGATGAATTGCCGCCCCTGACACATTACAATCTCGTGCCACCTCCAGATATGGGATCCTGGCATTCTTGGTAATGATGTCCAGTATCTTTCTGTCCAGAGTGTCAATCTGCAAATTTTCTGCCATGATTACTTTGTATAATTTAGTTAATGATTAAAAATCCGCCACTAAATTTACAAATTTAAAGCAAAATAGACTTAATTCCTATTAATTATCCCTGTAATTCTGCCAACTGAGTCGAAATCCTTTTTATCGAGGAAGGAATTTATTCCCTGTACCACCATTGTGGCAGTTCTAGGCTCTATAAATGATGCTGTACCGATCTGGACGGCAGTGGCGCCTGCCATTATGAACTCCAGTGCATCGTCGGTATTCATGATCCCTCCCAGTCCAATCACGGGGATGGTGACAGCCCTGGCGGTCTGCCACACCATTCTGAGTGCCACCGGTTTTATGGCCGGACCAGAGAGGCCGCCAGTGACAGTCGACAGCTTGGGTCTCATAGTACGGGCATCGATGGCCATGCCCAGCAGGGTATTGACGAGTGAGACAGCATCAGCACCCTCTTCCTGGGAGATCCGGGCAAACTCTGTCACGTCGGTAACGTTAGGTGAAAGCTTGACTATCAGCGTCTTGTCATAGACCTTACGAACTGCAGAGATGACCTCCCTGGCGGATCCGGGATTGGTCCCGAAGATCATGCCGCCCCTCTTGACGTTAGGGCATGAGATGTTGAGTTCGATAGCATGTATGGCGTCGAGGCTGCTTATACGGCGCGACAGATCCACGTAATCTTCGACCGTATTGCCGTTGACATTTACAATGACATGGGTGTCATACTCTGCGAGTTGCGGATAGATATTAGTTTCAAAATAATCGATCCCCTTATTCTGCAGTCCAACCGCGTTCAGCATGCCCGAGGCTGTCTCCGCCATCCTGGGGTAGGCATTACCCTCCCTGTGTTCGAGTGTGGTGCCCTTTACTATGATACCGCCAAGCTGATCCATTGACATGAAGTCTTCAAGCTCGGCACCGTAACCACATGTTCCCGAGGCAAGAATGACAGGGTTCCTGAGTTCAAGTGATCCAATTTTTATACGGAGGTCTGCCATTTCAGGTCGTTTATATTGAATACCGGTCCATCTGTGCATGAGCACAGGTTACCGGAGGTTGTTGGAACAATACAGCATAGGCATATTCCCATGCCACATGCCATGAGGTTCTCGAGCGATACCTCGCAGAAGATATTCCTCTCGCGGCATACCCTGGCAACGGACTTCATCATGGGTTCGGGACCACAACAATAGACTCTGTCCCAGTCGCCCTCCCTCAAGGCAGGAATATCGGTGACAAATCCCCTGTGCCCTTCCGATCCGTCCTCGGTGGATAGATGAACAGGGCCAAGCTTCAGGAACTCATCGTAGTCCAATATCCTCGAGCGGTTGCGAAATCCAAGGGCAAAATGAGGCTGTATGCCTGATTCGGCAATCATGCGTCCGAGGTAGAGCAGCGGAGCCATGCCGCAACCGCCGCCTGTAAGCAACACCTTCTCACCTTTTCCCGGCATTGTGAAAGAGTTTCCGAGTGGATAGATGAGATTCAGTTTTTCTCCGGGGAGAAGCCGTGACAGGTGTTCCGTACCCTGGCCGGCGATCTGCACCAGAAGAGAGATGGTATTCAGGGAGTAATCGACGTCATGTACCGACATAGGGCGTCGGAGGAATGTTGAGGGACTGTCAGGCACCAGGGCCTGAACGAACTGACCGGGTTTTATCTCCGGCAAAGATTCCGAAGAAGAGACTTTTATTACGAAAAAACTCTCTCCCAGCCTTTTATTTCCCGTAACTGTAAGATCTTCAACCCTCTTTTTCATCAGCAACCCTTTGGTTGCAAAATTAGAAAATTTGAGCAGATTTTCTCAGGAGGGCCTGTATTCTGTAAAAGTTTTATCGGAATAGAAGAACAGTACCCTGACGATCTTCCGCCGAGAATCAGAAGAAGTGGTGCTTGAGAGTATCTCCTCCTCCGAGGCCAATTCCGGAGCTTCTGGCGGCTCCGTTGCACCGGGAAAGATATCGGAAGGCTTATCATCTGCAATTGCCCCAGGACCGCTCCCTGGGGCCTCCATGTCGAACAGGGTAGGCTGGGAGATATATTTATGCATTGGTCCGCGACCAAACAGGAGCCAGTCAGCGGATAGCGAGGAATATTTGTGCAGCATCTTGATCACAAAATCAAGGCTGGGATTGTTTCTGCCTGACAGTATGTGGGAGATTCCTGAAGGCTGAACCCCGATTTCCTCAGCAAATTGCGCATAACTCTTGTTTTCGTTCTGTAAAAACGCAAGGATTCGCTCTTTCATCTTATATATTATTTATTACAAATGTAATTATAACTTCTTTTACATGTGTAATTTAATTTTAGTGACAAATGTAACCGTAACTTTTTTGCTTCTATTTACATGACTGTATGGAGAGGGAATAAAGGCCATCTGTGGGCGTATATTTAAGTACTATTACTTGAGTTTAGAAGCTACTTATTATTGATATATAGAGACTTAATGCACACATTTGACTTAATTATAAAGCAATCATATGCCAAACACATTAACCATATGTACCTATAATTCATGTTAATTAATTTATAGTACTGATTTATAGTGGTTTATTTTTCTATTTATTTCATTGCAACAAATATTTACATCTCTACATCCGTAATGATTACGCATGTAACTACATTAGTATATCTGGCATGATAATTCTTGGTTTACATTTGTGAATCGTGATAAATTTCGATATAACAGTACACCTGGGTTGAGCGGGAATCTCACTTCTTTTCCAGTTTATCCTCAAGTCGCTCAGAATTGAATATTCCCTCCTTCCCTCTCCTCTGTCCTGAAATATTTGAATCGCGGAACATAATGCAAAACATCTTTTATGGAGTAATCTTTTGATTATCTTCATCCGGTAAAAAGTTCCGGGCGCTTTACAAGCCCGTTCCTTAAAGAAATTTGCGTCAATCATGGTTAAAGGAAAGTTCTCTCTTGCTCTGCACTGGCAGATTCTGATAATGCTTTTGTTAGGCGGTCTTTTCGGCTATTTCTTCCCGCATCTTACCAGGTACACCAACTGGATGGGGGATATTTTTCTCAGGGCCCTAAACATGGTCATTGTACCTCTTATTTTCTGTTCCATATCTACGGGGGTGGCCAATGTAGGGACTGCCGAGAATCTGGGTCGCCTGGGATTGAAGACCATGGGCTACTATCTCTTCTCAACGTTAATAGCAATTATTACTGGCTTCCTTCTCGTACAGCTTATTAAGCCCGGTATCGGGGCCGATCTCGGACTGAAGGTACCGCTCGAGGAAATCGCAGTAGGCAGGGAGAGTTTTGGCCAGACGCTGATCAACATTGTTCCATCTAACGTCATAAAGGCTATGGCTGAGGGTCAAATGCTCTCCATCATCCTCTTTGCCGTCCTCGTCGGCTTCTTTACCACACGCGTAGGCGAGAAGTCGCGCCTGCTGATTGTGGACGTCCTCAATGCCATTCTGGATGTGATCATGAAGATCACCATGTTCATAATCCGGTTCACGCCATTTGGTGTTTTCAGCATAATAGCAAAGGTTATCTCCCAGCAGATCAATATGGGCAACGATGTCAGCGAGATAATGGGGAGCATGGGTATGTACTTCCTTACCGTGCTGGCAGGGCTTCTCATTCACGGGTTCATAACCCTGCCCCTGATGGTTAAGCTGATGGGCAGGGTCAATCCAATAAAGCACATGAAAAACATGTCCACTGTGCTCCTTACGGCCTTCTCCACCTCGTCATCAAATGCGACTCTGCCGCTGACGATGGAGACTGTGGAGACAAAAGACGGTGTGTCAAACAAGATAGCCAGTTTCACATTGCCACTGGGAGCGACCATCAACATGAACGGTACTGCCCTGTATGAGTGTGTAGCGGTGATGTTCATTGCCCAGGCCTATGGCATTGACCTTACCGTCGGGCAGCAACTGGTGGTGATTTTTACAGCACTTCTGGCTGCAATCGGATCGGCAGGCATACCCATGGCAGGACTTGTCATGATGGCTGTGGTGCTGAATGCAGTGGGATTGCCGCTGGAAGGCATAGGACTCATCCTTGCGGTCGACCGTATACTGGATATGTTCCGCACCACCATCAATGTCTACGGCGATACCTGCGGTGCGGTGATCATTGCCAAGTCAGAGGGGGAGCAGCTGACGGTCTAGGCAGTAGTTCAGTCGGCAGTCCTCAGTCGGCAGTCATTAACTTATTGATTGACTGTGGACTGTGGACTGAAGACTGAGGACTGAGATCAGCCGCAGTTACCGTCACAACCGCTGCTGTGGCTGCCGCAGGATGAGCAACCGCCTGAAGCCACCGGTACGGCAAGCTCCTCAGCTGTTGCCTCGCGGATACCTACAATCCGACCTGAAAAATGAAGATCAGTTCCAGCCAGCGGATGGTTAAAATCCATCTTGACAAAGGCATCTCCTATCTCAACAACGATTCCGTTCATCCTGTTGCCCTGTGAATCCATCATGGGGACGTTGTTTCCCACGTAGCAGATCTCGCTGCGCAGCACACCCTCATCCTCAAAGATATTCCGGGGAAGGCTTATAACCATCTCTTCGCGTACCTCACCGTAAGCGTCAGCGGCTGCCAGGTGAAAATCAAATGCTGCTCCATCTTCAAGGCCAGCCAGGTTTGCTTCAAACCCAGGCAGCAATCTGCCATTGCCGAAGACAAAACTCATCGGTGCAGCCTCCTCAACAGTTTCAATTACCCTGCCCTCCTTGTCACCCTCGTGAAGAGTATAAACAAGTGAGACAAATTTGTCGTTTTCAAGTTTCATAATTATTTTATATTTAATATATTTATCAATGTTATATGAATTAAAAAAAGAACTCAATACTGATCTCCGGGGTGTCGTAAATTCCGTATTCATTTCCTGTCACGCTCCAGAGGAAAGTGATGTTCATGCTCGACCTTTTGCCTGTTGGCTGGGATAATCCTGCACCGGCAAGAAAGCTCCCGTAAAAGAGTCTACCTTCACTCTCCGGTGTGGTTGTGAAGAAGGACTTTTCAAGGCTCAGCGCCTCATATTCGCCCTGCACAAATATCCCTGTATTTAACCCCAGTGGTATAATATTGTTCAAGTCTTGTACCAGGGTGATCTGGAGCATCGTGCGTCCGCCGTAAATGACAGTGCTTCCGTAAGGATCCTTATAGTACTGAAATGACGGTCCAGCGCCCACTGCCACTCTTGGCAGGAGCCATATCCCGACCAGCGGGGATATTTCAATATTTGTTACAGTTCCGAACTGAAGTCCGAATGATCCGCCAAAAAAGAGACGCTGTTTTACCGGGGGATTATCCTCAGGTACTCGTGTCCCATATTCCTGGGCAACCGCTGCAAGGGTTAGCAGCAGGCAGGCTATCATTATCAGGCTCTTCTTCATTTTGTGGAGGCACCTCATTTTGAGGGTACAAATAAAATCAAAATTAGTACATTTACAGTAGTTGTTCCCGGATAAAATGCTAAAAAACAGACTAAAATACTGATCATAAGATGAATATAGTCATAACAGGAGCATCCTCGGGCATCGGCCGGGAAGTTGCCCTCAGGCTTGCCGGCGAAGCCCGGAACAGGATTTATGCAGTTGCCCGCAACGCGGAGTCGCTCAGGAGCCTTGCAGATGAATGCCGGGGCGGGAATATCCTACCGGTGGCTTTGGATATCACCGGCGGCAGTTCATCTCTCAGAGAGCTTAAAAACAGGCTTAGCGAAGAGACAGGAAGTATTGACATACTGCTGAACAATGCCGGTTACCTGGTCAACAAGCCTTTCGAGGAGCACAGTGAAGAGGATATTGCATCACTGGTGTCTGTTAATTTCACCTCAGCCGCAATGCTGACAGCTGGTCTGTTGCCGCTAATGATTAAGGGATCACATGTTGTGAACATTGGAAGCATGGGCGGCTACCAGGGTAGTCTCAAGTTCTCAGGGTTATCATTTTACAGTGCTGCAAAGGGCGCCCTTGCCATACTTACCGAATGCCTGGCAACAGAGTATGCCGACAGGGGTATATCGTTCAATTGTCTCTGTCTGGGTGCCGTTCAGACTGAGATGTTAGGCCGGGCGTTCCCGGGATACAAAGCGCCGGTAACTCCTTCAGATATGGGGGCGTTCATTGCCGACTTTGCGGTCAACGGGAATAAGTACTTCAACGGGAAGATACTGCCGGTGGCGGTTTCAGTGCCTTAGGCAGGCAGCACTATGGAATTTTCGATTGTCGATTGTCGATTGTCGATTTAATTAAAAATCGCAAATCGCAAATCGCAAATCCTTGAGACTTTCGACTCCTAACCCCTGTATGCCTTGACAACAATCCGGCCGGTGACTGCAAGGAATCCGTTAAAAGCCAAGGCCTTCAGCTCGTCCTCGCCGGGATAAACAAATACAGGAGCTATACTCTTCACCATGACCCTGATTCTTTCCACATGACCCGGATCATTGGCCATGCCTCCGGTCAGAATAATGGCATCCACTTCTCCGCCAAGCACAGCCGACATCGCTCCTATCTCCTTGGCTGTCTGATAACTGCATCCTGATACTACCAATGTCGCCAGCTCATCGCCCTCATCGGCCCGGTTGCAAACATCCAGGAAACTGTTCGTGCCCATGTATGCCACCATGCCACCTTTGCCGGCAATCATGGTCTTAACCTCAGCCATAGTGTACCTTCCGCTGAAGCATAGCTCAGCCAGCTGCGCTGCAGGCAGTCCGCCGCTACGCTCAGGCGAATAGGGTCCGTCGCCGTTGAGGGCATTGTTAACATCCACCACTTTCCCGTGCCGGTGTGCACCTACACTGATCCCTCCGCCCATGTGTGCCACCACGAGGTTCATATCCTCATACTCCTTTCCCAGGGAGGCAGCATAAATCCTTGCCACCGCTTTCTGATTAAGGGCATGAAATATCGATCTCCGGCTTATAAGCGGGTGCCCCGAGAGTCGCGCTACAGGCTCAAGCTCATCAACAACCACGGGGTCAACTATATAAGCTTTTGCAACGGGCATTGAAGCCACCATCATATCTGCCAGCAATGCCCCCAGGTTACTGGCATGCTCTCCGTTAACAGCCTCTGTAAGGTGGCTATTCATCAGTTCATTAACCTCATAGATACCCGATTCTATCGGGTTTACCAGTCCTCCCCTGCCCACGACGGCAGAGATCATCGTAAGGTCTGTTCCAGCTGCCCGGAGAGCCTCCATTATCACCTGGTATCTGAAAGGCAGCTGATCAGTCACCCGCCGGAAGCCTTCAAGCTCCTGTGCAGTGTGCCTCAGTGTCTTATCAAACAGCAATTCGTCGCCGTCATACAATGCAAACTTGGTGCTGGTTGAGCCGGGATTAACAGCCAGTATTAGTTTTTCCTTCATGATTTTCAGTTTATTGGCTATGCCATCAGACATGCCAGTGCCACGCAATAGTATTTTGACAGTTCGCTTTCACTCCTTGACATGAGCACCACAGGCTTGGTGGTACCGCATATCATGCCGGCCAGCTCTCCCCCGCCGAAAAGCATCAGACCCTTGTAGAACGGATTGCATGCCTCAAGTGACGGAAAGAGCAGTATATCAGCATTTCCGGCCAGCGGGGTATCAACTCCCTTGATCATCACGCTCAAAGGATCACAAGCCAGGAAGAGGTCTACGGGTCCGTCCATGACGCAAGGCGATATCTGTCCGCGCTCAGCCATCTTGCACATAACAGAATAGTCGAGCGTATTCGGGAAGTGGCTGCTTACCTTCTCGGATGCTCCTATCAGCGCCACCGAAGGCTTTTCGATGCCGAATCTGCGGGCCATCGCAATGGCATACTCAGCCATGGCAACCTTCTGATCGAGATCAGGGAACGGAATGACTGCAGTATCGGTGATAAAGAGTAATTTACGATAAGCCGGTATCTCCACGGCGCAGACGTAGCTCATAACTGCCTTAGGAGGCAGAAGCCCCTTCTCCCTGTCCATCACCGCCCTCAGAAACTTATCGGTACCCACGAGGCCCTTCATGACAATATCAGCCTCGCCGGAACGGGTCATTTGGACAGCCAGTTCTGCGGCGGCCTTTTCATTGTCAGTCTCAATTATTGTAAATCGACCCGGATCGGCACCCGTCTCCCTGCAGGTTGTGAGTATCTGTTCTCTCCGACCGATCATCAGCGCCTCGACAAACCCCTCGCTTACAGCTCTGTACAAAGCTCCAACAGTGTTTGGATCCTGTGCCCAGGCTACTGCTATCCTCCTTTTCTTACCGGCTGACCTGACGGTTTCAGCCATCTGTACGAGGCTGGTAATCATCTCAGTCGGGTCTGGCGATTGCTGCGGCAAGGAGTATGCTATAGTACTTAGCCTGATCGGAGTCGCTGCGTGAAGTAAGCACTATGGGTGCCGTTGCCCCCAGGATGACTGCTGCCACACCGGCATGGGCGAAGAAGACGAGCGACTTGTAGAGTACATTACCAACCTCAATGTCAGGCATAAGCAACAGGTCGGTATCGCCTGCCACATCGCTCCTGATGCCTTTATGGATGGCGCTCTCGAGGCTGATGGCATTGTCAAAGGCCAGGGGCCCGTCAATGAGGCAATGCCTGATCTGGTCGCGCTGGTTCATCTTCGACAACAGGGCTGCATCAAGGGTGGCCTGCATATTCTCACTAACCATCTCCACGGCACCAAGCACTGCCACTTTGGGCATGTCAATCCCTAATTTGTTCAAGCATGCCACGGAGTTATTCACAATGGAGATCTTATCCTGCAGGTTGGGTGCAATATTCATTGCCACATCAGTTACTGCAATCAGTTTGTGGTATGCCTCTATCTCGAAGATCGCAAAATGAGATAGAAGCGCACCTGACCTCAATCCCCACTCCTTGTTCAGCACAGCCTTCAGCAGGGAGGAGGTGCCCACCTTGCCCTTCATCAGAATATCGGCCTGGTTACTACGCACCATTTTTACGGCTATCTCCACGGCCATATCAGTATCAGGCTCATGTATCATCCGCAGTCCGCTGAGGTCAAGGTTGTGGTCCGATGCAATTTTCTGCACGGCCTCCTTGTCGCCGACAAGTATAGGTTCAATGAAACCATCCCGGGCTGCCATGATAGCTGAGGTGAGTGAATAGTGGTCCTGGGCTGCTGCAAGGACCATCCTTCTGGTGGGCTTGTCAACAAGCAGTTCCTTCAGTTCGTACAAGTGCTTTAAGACCATGATATAAAGGATTTAGTGATGTAGTTTCTCAACTATTGCTTTAGTATCTGATGCAATCACAAATTCCTCATCGGTAGTGACCACCATTACCTTTACTTTTGAATTGGGTTTGGAGATTACCAGGTCTTTCCCCTTGACGCCGTGATTTATTTCGGTGTTTATATCAATTCCCAGGTATTCCATGCCGGTGCAGATCAGCTTCCTTGCGTTGAAGTCGTTTTCACCCACCCCGGCAGTGAAGATAAGCAGGTCAAGTCCGTTCAGGGCAGCAACATAGGCGCCAATGAACTTCTTGATCTTGTAGGCATACATATTCAGTGCAAGCAGGGCCTTTGGGTTACCCTCATTGGCCGCAATCTCCAGGTCGCGCATGTCCGACGAAAGCTGCGAGATACCGGCCATGCCGCTCTTCTTATTGATCATATTATTAACGCCGCTGACGCTAAGTTCTTCTTTATCTGCCAGGTAGAGCAGCACTCCCGGATCGATCTCACCGGTGCGGGTGCCCATGATCAGGCCATCGACAGGGGTAAATCCCATGGAGGTGTCTATCGATTTACCGTTCTCGATAGCGGTTATTGAAGCTCCGTTACCAAGGTGGCAGGTGATGATCTTTGAATTATAGAGATCCATTTTTAGCATCTTGCATGCTTTTTCAGCAACGAACCTGTGACTTGTTCCGTGGAATCCGTATTTGCGGATCCTGTATTTCTCATAGTACTCGTAAGGAATGGCGTACATGAACGCATAGTCCGGCATCGTCTGATGGAAGGATGTGTCAAAGACAGCTACCTGGGGTATTCCCGGCAGGAGCTTTTCGCATGACAAAATCCCCTTGAGGTGTGCGGGATTGTGGAGTGGTGCCAGCTCGGCACAATTCTCTATGTTTCGCTTGACATCATTGTCGATGAGGACCGATTCCTTGAAGTTTTCACCGCCGTGCGCCACCCTGTGACCTACAGCCGTTATCTCGCCAATAGACTTAATTACACCGTGGACGGGATGGACAAGAGCTTCCATGACCATATTGATGCCAATGGTATGGTCAGGTATGTCAAGAACCACCTTGTAATTGTCCTTTCCTATTGGCTTATGGGTAAGGATGCCATCGGTAAGGCCGATGCGTTCAATGAGCCCTTTTGCCAGGACCTCGGCATTGTTTGACATGTTAAACAGCTGATACTTAATAGAGGAACTGCCGCAGTTTAGTACAAGAATTGTCATTGTCTGGTTATTGTCTGGTGATGCCGGCTGCCTGGTTGGCAGTTATGGCGACTACGTTAATAATATCACTCACCGAGCATCCCCTTGAGAGGTCGTTTATCGGCGCTGCCATACCCTGCAGAACGGGGCCTATTGCCTGTGCATGAGCAAGACGCTCGACAAGTTTATAGGCAATATTTCCGCATTCAAGATTGGGGAATATCAGGACATTTGCTTTGCCAGCTATCTTGCTTCCCGGAGCCTTTTTCTGTCCAATAGCCTCAATCAGGGCTGCGTCAGCCTGAAGCTCACCCTCGAACATGAATTCCGGCGCCATCTCCTTTGCCATCTTCGTGGCGCTCACAACCTTGTCGATCAGCGGGTGTTTCGCACTGCCCATGGTTGAGAAGCTGAGCAGGGCCACTTTAGGCTCAACGCCTACTATAGCCTTCGTGGTTCTTGCTGTGGCCACGGCAATCTCAGCCAGTTCCTTGTCGGTCGGATCGGGATGGACGGCTCCGTCTGCAAAAACAATGATGCCGTCTGCACCAAACTCCTTGTCCTTCAGTATCATTATGAATGCCCCGGAGACAACGGATATGCCGGGGGCAGTCTTGACATACTGGAATGCCGGCCTCAGGACATCTCCCGTGGTGTTCCTGGCACCTGCAACCTCACCGTCGGCATCGCCGCTCTTGATCATCATTACCCCAAGATAGAGAGGGTCTTCGATCAGCTTTGAAGCCTCTTCCCTGGTCAGACCCTTGCTCTTGCGAAGCTCTACCATCAGGTCAATATACTGCTCCTTCTTTGGATGGCTGACGGGATCAATGATATCCGCCCTGTCAATATTTTTCAGACCAAATGTCTCTGCCATTGCCTTTATCTCCGCCGGATTTCCAATCAGGGTGATGCGCGCTATGTTCTCAGCAATTATCGCATCAGCCGCCTTGAGAGTCCTTTCTTCCGTCCCTTCCGGCAAGACAATTCTTTTATTATGCCTGATGGCATTCATTTTGATCTGTTCAAGCAATTCCATTGTATATCAATAATTTAGTTTATTAAACGTGTCGGGATAAAAGTACAAAAAAAGTGCAACCGCGCAATTATCAACTACATGATTAAAATCAGATTTTTAAAATATTAACTGATTTTTTTCGAAAACTGCTTCTCTGGCTCCCTCCGGACGCTGCAAATCTCTATTTTTGATGCTGGAAACCGAGGCAGATGCAGAGTGATGTTACTACGAAGGATTTAGAGGTTCTTGCAGCCTCACTTGAGGGCGAGGTACGTATCGACAAAGCCTCACGGCTTATGTATGCCACCGATGCCTCCATATACCGTGAGGAGCCGCTGGCGGTAGTCTTTCCCCGCCACAGAGTGGATCTGAAGAAGCTTCTCTCCTACGCATTTTCTCATCACACCGGCATCATTCCGAGGGCAGCAGGCACCTCTCTGGCAGGACAGGTGGTCGGATCGGGCATTGTGGCCGATCTATCGCGGCACTTCACCCGGATCCTTGAGGTCAATCCTGAAGAGCGGTGGGTAAGGCTTGAACCCGGGGTGGTGCCAGATGAGCTGAATGCCGTGCTTAGCGGCTACGGGCTGCTCTTTGGTCCGGAGACATCGACCTCCAACAGGTGCAACCTTGGAGGCATGATCGGCAACAACGGCTGTGGCCTCCATTCGGTTGTCTATGGCTCGGTGAGGGATCACATAATTGAGGTGAAAGCGATGTTGCACGACGGCTCGGAGGTGGTTTTCGGGCCGCTCACAGGGGAGGAGTTCAAGCACAAATGCACCCTCGACACTGCTGAAGGATTAATCTACAAGGAGATAAATACCATCATGTATGACGATGCCAGTCGCAGTTCCATTATCTCTGACTATCCCGAGAAGACAATCCCCAGGCGAAATACAGGCTATGCCCTTGATGATCTGCTGTACAGCGAACCATTCACGCGGGGCAGCGGTAGGCCTGTCAATCTGGCCAGGCTGATAGCCGGCTCCGAAGGTACACTGGCCATTGTCACCGAGGCGAAAATGGGGCTGGTGCCGTTGCCACCGCCGGTGAAGGCCCTGTCATGCGTTCACCTTCGCAGGCGCGATGAGGCCTTCAGGGCCAACCTTATTGCGCTGAAATACGAGCCATGGGCGGTTGAGCTGATGGATAATAACATCTTGAACCTGGCTGCCACCGTCGAGAGTCAGAAGCGGAACAGGTTCTTCATCGAAGGCGAACCCGGTGCGCTGCTTATCGTTGAGTTCTGCGCTGAGAGCCGTAATGAGATCACTGCGGTGGCAGCGGCAATGGAGGCAGAGATGAGAGAAGCGGGACTGGGCTATGCATTCCCGGTCGTCTGGGGCGGCGATGTGAAAAAGGTATGGGACCTGCGCAAGGCTGGCCTGGGCATCCTTTCAAACATCCCGGGCGATGCCAAGCCGATATCACTGATAGAAGACTGTGCCGTGGCTGTTGACAAGCTGGGCGATTTTGTGGGCGAGATTGAGGATATGCTTGCCTCCTACGGCAAAGAGTCTGTCTATCATGCACATATAGGAACAGGAGAGCTGCACATCAGGCCTCTCATAAACCTCAAGGATGTTGAGGAGGCTAAGCTGCTGCGTACCATAGGCGAAAAGACTGCCATTATAGTCAAGAAGTACCGGGGCTCTATGAGCGGCGAGCATGGCGACGGTCGTCTCAGGGGAGAGTTCATACCCCTGATAATAGGTGAGCATAACTACGAGCTCAACAAGCGGATCAAGCGCAGCTTCGACCCGCATAACATCCTCAATCCCGGCAAGATAGTGCACACCCCTCCTATGGATACCTCACTGAGGTACACGCCGGGGAGGCCGACGCCAGAGCTTAAGACCTGGTATGATTTCTCAAATGTAGGTGGAGTTGTCAGGGCCGCGGAAAAATGCAACGGGTCGGGCGACTGCCGCAAGAGCAGCGTCATTGGCGGCACGATGTGCCCCAGCTACATGGCCACAAGCGACGAGAGGCTGACGACACGGGCGAGGGCTAATATCCTGAGGGAGATGCTGTATGCCGACAAAGAGAATCCGTGGGACAGTCGCGAGATATACGAAATCCTTGATCTCTGCCTGGCCTGCAAGGGGTGCCGCAGCGAGTGTCCTTCGGGAGTAGATATTGCCAAACTCAAGTCGGAGTTTCTGCAGCATTATAATGATGTTCATCCGCCTTCACTGCGGACACGCATGATAGCCTCACTGCCTGATCTTTACAGTCTCTTCTCAGTCATACCGGGCATATTCAACTTCTTTGCATCCAACAAGTTTACTTCACTTATTATCAAGAAAGTCACGGGATTTGCCACAGTGCGCAGCATCCCTCTCCTTGCTCCGATCACCTTCAGAAGGTGGCTCAGGAGGAACCTGGAAAAGATCAATCCTGCCGAACCTGTAGGCGAACTCTGCCTGTTCATCGATGAGTTCACCGACAATAATGATGCGCATATCGGCATCAGCGCCGCGAAGCTTCTTACCGGCCTGGGCTACAAAATCATAGCTGTCAAACATGCCGCCAGTGCCAGAACATATATTTCCAAAGGGTTTCTCCGCAAGGCGAAGAAACTGATTATCAAGAATATTGAGACTTTTGCTCCTCTCGTAAGCGCCGAGCGGCCGTTGGTGGGTATTGAGCCTTCTGCCATCCTCGGGTTCCGCGATGAGTTCCCGGAGCTTGCCGGTGATGATCACCTGGAGCAGGCGCTGATGCTGTCTGCAAATACCTTTACACTTGAGGAGTTCATTGTCAGTGAGTTCAAAGAGGGAAGAATAACTCGGGAGATGTTCCGCAGTGATGCTGCCGAGGTGCTGGTGCATGTCCATTGCCAGCAGAAGGCGATAACCACCTCTGCGCCTGTAATTGAGGCCTTGAGCATCCCTGCAGGTTATAAGGTAAGGGAAATCCCGTCGGGCTGTTGCGGCATGGCCGGGGCATTTGGTTACGAGAAGGAGCATTATGAGCTCTCGCAGAAGGTTGGGGAGATGGTTCTTTTCCCCGATGTGAGAGCCGCAGCGGCCAAGACCATCATCTGTGCACCGGGCACAAGCTGCCGGCATCATGTGAAGGACGGCACGGGGAGGATTACCCTGCATCCGGCGGAGGTGTTATTCGCTGCGCTAAGCAAGGCAACTGGCAATAGGCAGTAGGCAGTAGGCAGTAGTCTGATTTACTGCATAATATGCAATATCTACCTTGATATTGCCAACACTATTGCCAATTGCCAATTGCCTACTGCCTGATATGACTGCCCACTGCCGATTGTAGACTGTAGACTTACCGCATGTGTAGCCTAAATCAACTCAAAGGGGTCGGCATCCCTCCAGATGGGCATGTCAGTTCGGTATTTCACAAGTGATTCCATTGAGAGCATGGCTGAGGCAACACCCTCGGCGCCGGGCTCCAGGGAGGCCAGCATCTCGCCGCGGGGACCTATGATGGCCGAATCGCCCGTGTAGGTGGTACCGTCCGGATTTTCTCCCACCCTGTTGACCCCGATGACATAGCACTGGTTTTCTATAGCCCGCGCAACCAGCAGCGCCTTCCAGACATTGCTGCGGACAGAGGGCCAGTTGGCCGAATAGATGATAACGTCCGTGTCGCCGCGGTTCCTTGACCATACAGGGAAGCGAAGATCATAGCACACCTGGAGATTGAAGCTGAACTCGCGGTAACTGACCACAACACGCTTGTTGCCAAGACTGTAAACAGTATGTTCCCCGCTCAAGGAATGGAGATGGCGCTTGTCATAAAAGGAGACCTGGCCCTCAGGCGTTACCAGCAGGAGGCGGTTAAAGAATTGGCCCTCCTCCTCAATGATTAGCGAGCCGCACAGGGCATATCCTCCAGCGGAGGACCGTTCCTTCATCCACTTCACCGTGGGGCCGTCCATGCCCTCGGCAAGTGGTTCAGGGTTCATGGTGAATCCCGTGGTGAACATCTCGGGCAGCACAACAATCCCGCTGCCGGGGGCTGCACCTTCAAGCATATAAGAGAGATGCGCGAGGTTTGCGCTCTTGTCTTCCCACTTCAGTCCGCACTGTACTATAGTTGCTTTCATTGCTGCAAAAATGAACATAAAGATATGAAGTAACCTTCATAGAACATAACCTGTGCCGTAGTGTTCAGCAAGAGAGACAAGAGGGTACCCCATGAAATAAAAAAAACAGGCCCGAAGCCTGTTTTCCTTATATCTTTCAATTTATTTCCCGGTTGCTCCTGCCTGGTAATCAGTGAAAATCTTGGTTATCAGCGGCTTGTAAAAGAGCCAGAAGAACCTTCTGGGATCGTTTTCATTATCGGAATAGAGCAGCGCCTTGCCGCCTTTCTGGAAATTCTTGAACCTGGCTGTCCAGCACGGCACATCATTATTTGCGAAATCGCCCGAGAAATAAAAAGTACGCTGCACCAGCGGCTCCAGTGTCACTGCAGGGAAGACCGCCTTGAGGCTGTTGTCAGCGAGCAGTGAATCACCAGCGGGAGTTGTCTTCAGCACGAATTCGGAAACTACGCTGTTCTGGCCCGCGTCGATGATATCAAAACTATTGGTAAAGGCTACCTCCTGCGGTACATTGAACTGGCCGGCATAGGTCTCACTGGTTACTATCAGCGGAAGTGCTGATGCCAGATGACTGCCTTCTTCGAGCACGATGATGCTGTTTTCCTTCAGGAGAACCACACCTGACTTTGTGAATGTCCAGGGTTCACGGTACTGCTTCCTGTAGAGGGCTGGCATCCAGCCGGGTGCTCCGTCAGAGGAGATAGTGTCAAGTCTGCTGTAATACTGCCCCATCCATCCTGTTGATGAGATACCGAGGAGCTCTTCGGTCTTGAATCTCTCGAGCCCTGCCGTGGGGTAATCAAAGGTATTGTATTCAACAAGCACCAGCTTGTCGCGTTTCTTCATCTCTGACATCAGCAGGTAGTCGTTGTTGTTAAGTCCGCCATACAACTTGCGCGACCGGCGTGCCTTCTTTATCCCCTGGTACCAGTCGTTGAAGAAAACCCCGTAGGTGTCAGCATAATAAAGAGCGTCATTGTTCTCTGCAAGCTCAATAAGTTCGGTAAGTCGGAAGTCGGTTTTTTTGAACTGTTTCTCTCTCACCGGCCTCAGCGGAACGAAGCCGTAATAGTCCTTTGCTGCAGAGTAGCTGCCTCCCTTTTCTCCTTTAACAAATCTTCCGTTAGTCATTACGTAAATAAACGACCGGTGACCCATTCTGTCAAGAGTGGGAACGGTCTTGTCCAGTATGACAACATCTATCGGCTTTTTTTCCTGGAAAGCCCACCTGATGAAGCTTACAGCCGGAATTAAAAGAAGAACCGCAAGTATGATTAGGGTGATCAGCAGAGGTTTTTTCATAGTTACCGGAATTTGATAATATCCTGTTACTAAACGAATTCTTGATACAAACAGTATGTGTGGATTGAAATTTAATTGCTAAATGTATTAATTTATTTCATCCGGAGAAAATAATTTCCGCGAATGTGTCAAAAAACGTGACGATGCAACTGATTTTGTAATAATTTGCGGGAGAATTTGTGTATTTGCCATATGTTTTCAAATCAGCCACTTGCAGACAGGTTAAGACCTAAGTCGCTCGATGAATTCGCCGGTCAGGATCACCTGGTCGGTTCTGACGGTGTACTGAGGAAGGTAATCGAGTCAGGGAACGTACCTTCGTTCATTCTGTGGGGTCCTCCAGGGGTTGGAAAGACCACACTGGCAAGGATTGTGGCCTCGAAGCTGGAGCGTTCCTTCTTCCAGCTCAGCGCCGTTAACAGTGGTGTCAGGGAGGTTCGGGAGACCATTGAAAAGGCAAGGAGTCAGCAGTTCTTCGGCAAGCCCAATCCAATACTCTTTATAGACGAGATCCATCGCTTCAACAAATCGCAGCAGGACTCGCTGCTTGGTGCTGTAGAGCAGGGTATCATCACGTTGATCGGCGCCACCACTGAGAATCCCTCTTTCGAGGTCATCTCTCCACTGCTCTCGCGTTGCCAGGTATACGTGCTTAAACCGCTTGATGATGAGATACTCAAAAAGCTGGTCGATCATTCGCTGGCGCATGACTATTATCTCTCGCAGTACAAGACAAGAGTCGAGGAGTACGAGGCGCTGATACGCATCAGTGGCGGCGATGCGCGAAAGCTTTATAACGCGCTGGAGCTGACGGTCTCGCTGGAGGCAGAGAAGGGCAGTGAGGAGATAGTTATTACAGATGAAATGGTTCTCAGTCATGTGCAGCAGAACCTGGCCCTGTACGACAAGAACGGTGAGCATCATTTTGACATCATCTCAGCCTTTATCAAATCGCTGAGAGGCTCTGATCCCAATGCGTCGGTCTACTGGCTGGCCCGCATGGTCGAGGGCGGAGAGGATGTCAAGTTTATCGCCCGCCGCATGGTGATACTGGCTGCAGAGGACATCGGACTGGCCAATCCCAATGCCCTGCTGCTGGCACAGGCCTGCTTCAGCGCCGTCAACCTCGTAGGCTGGCCGGAGTCGAGGATAATACTCTCGGAGACAGCACTCTACCTTGCCACATCACCGAAGAGCAACGCCGCATACATGGCCATTGAGAACGCCATAGGGGCAGTGCACAGGCACGGCGACCTGCCAGTGCCGCTGCACCTGCGAAATGCCCCCACACGGCTGATGAAGGATCTCGGCTATCACAAGGATTATAAATATGCGCACGATTTCGAAGGAAATTTTGTCGATCTCAACTACCTTCCTGAGGAGATCTCCGGCAAGGTATTTTACGAACCGGGGCAAAATGCCCGTGAGGATGATATTCGTAAACAACTTTCAGCCAGATGGCAGAAAATTTACAAATATCGTACAGATGACAAATAGAAATTTTAGTAAATTTATAGCATGAAAGTCAGTCAACTGAACATTCCGTTTTTAAAATTCAGTGAGAGCGGAAATTTCCTGCTTCTTGCCGGTCCCTGTGTTGTGGAATCCGAAGAGATGACTTTCAGGGTAGCCGGGGAGGTGGTCAAACTCTGTGACAAGTACCATATACCACTGATATTCAAATCATCATACCGCAAGGCAAACCGTTCACGACTAGACTCCTTTTCAGGTCTTGGTGATCAGAAGGCACTTGAGATTCTTGCCGCCGTGCGGTCTGAATTTTCCGTGCCGGTGGTGACCGACATTCACTCGCCTGAGGAAGCTGAACTTGCTGCAACGTATGTTGACGTGCTGCAGATCCCGGCATTCCTCTGCCGCCAGACCGACCTCCTTGTGGCTGCAGCCCGAACGGGAAAGGTCATAAACGTCAAAAAGGGCCAGTTTCTTTCAGGTGCCTCCATGAAGTTTGTTGCCGGTAAGATAAGGGACTCGGGCAACGACAGGGTGATGCTCACCGAGCGCGGCAGCTTCTTCGGGTACAACGACCTTGTGGTTGACATGCGCAACATCCCCATCATGAAACAGATCGGGGCGCCGGTGATCATGGACATCACCCACTCGCTGCAGCAGCCCAACCAGGAGGGCGGCGTCTCAGGCGGACAGCCGGACATGATAGAGACGATAGGCATGTGCGCCATTGCTGCCGGAGCGGACGGAGTATTCATCGAAACCCATCCCGAGCCAGCCACAGCCCTCTCCGACGGAGCCAATATGCTGAGGCTTGATCTGCTCGACGATCTGCTTAAAAAACTTACATTAATAAGAACTACAGTTAACTCTTTTTAAAAATCTACTAATTAAATTATTATGAAAAAGTCAATTATCCTTATTTCAGCTCTACTCATGGCATCAGTCTGCAGTGCCCAGACGCTGGATGAGATCGTAAACAAGTACTATGCAGCCAACGGATCAGAGAACCTGGAGAAAGCCACCACCCTCTGCATGGAGGGCAGGGTTAGCCAGATGGGAACCGAAATGCCTATGAGCATCATGGTTAAGAAGCCGGGCAAGGTGAAGATGGTCATCACCTACAGCGGGATGGAGATCATCACTGCCTTTGACGGTGAAAAAGGCTTCATGGTGAATCCACTGGCAGGCATGACTGAGCCGATGGAGATACCGGCTGACCAGCTCGGCGGCATTCAGGAATACAACATGTTCCGCGACAACCTGCTGGAGGCATTCAAAGCCGGCAGGCTCAAGCTTGAGGGTGAGGAAGCCGTTGATGGCAAGCCTGCATACAAGCTTATTATTACCGACGAAGCCGGCAAGTCGTCGACCGCATTCGTCGACAAGGAGAGTTTCCTGACCGTCAAGACAGTGGCATCGGTAGAACAGATGGGACAGGTGATGGAGGTCGAATCCTATATCAAGGAATACATGGAAGTCGGCGGGGTGAAGTTCGGCAAGGTCATCATCCAGATGGTCAACGGCCAGGAGCTTGGGGGTATGACTGTTGACAAGATCGAGCTCGACAAGGTGCTTGATGATTCCGTCTTTAAGATCAATTAACGGTTATCACTCAGTGCGAAGCCTGATCGTGTCAATTTATTGATAATTAACAGGTTTATCAATATTAGAGATGCCACCCGTTGAGGGTGGCATCTCTTATTTCAAGGCAGGCCTGTAAGCCGGGTTCTGTCGGGATGCGGCATCCTGCAAGAGGATTATGCATCTGTTCCGTCATTTATCTGGTCCCGCAGTTGCCTGCGGGCTCGTACGACCTACCCCCCGGCTCGGGCGAGCAGCCCTCAGACGCCGGTATACATGGTCTTTCAACCCATCAGGTGTACGGCTCCCCGTGTTACCACAGGGACCGGTGAGCTTTTACCTCACCTTTTCACCAATTCCCCGCCCGGAGGCGTGACTGTTGTTTTCTGTTACACTGCTATACCCTTTCGGATATCTTCCCGTTAGGAAGGATGGCGCTCTCTGTTGCCCGGACTTTCCTCTCCCGGTCGTTGGACCAGGGGCGACGGACCGGCCTGCCAGGATGCAAAGATACTCAATTTTTTCATGTTCTCCCCTCACAGGGCCCCTGCCTGCACAACCGGGGACCAGGGTATCTCCTATTTCCTGACAGTTACCAGGGTGGCGCCGCCGAAACCATAGCGGCTGAAGGGGGCGTCCTGACAACTGCACGCGGGGTATTCTGCGGCAAGGATCATGCGTATCTCCTCCTTCAGCCTGCCCGTGCCAACGCCATGTATGAAAACTATCTCGTGCAGGCCGGACCTGATGGCGCTGTTCATCTCGCCCCTGAAGCGTGCCAGCTGACGGTCAATTACAACAGGGCCTCCACCTCCGGGTCTGAGATGCAGGTCCACCTCCCTGACGTTCGCTCTGCCGGCCGCAAGGCGATATGTGCGATTACTTTTCAATGAGAAAATAGTTATGCCCAAAATTAGCTATTTTTGCGCCTCCTGAGATATGAAAAACGATTACCTGAAGATAAGAACAGCTGATTACACCTATGAGCTCCCGGAGGAGAGGATAGCGAAGTATCCCCTGACACAGAGGGACAACTCCAAATTGCTTCTCTGGGATGGCAGAGCGATCACTGACAGGGTTTTCAGTGAGCTACCCTCGCTGATTGAACCGGAGAGCCTCATGGTCTTCAACAACACCAGGGTGATAAGGGCCAGGCTGCTCTTCAGGAAGGAGACAGGGGCACTGATCGAGGTATTCTGTCTTGAGCCGCATAATCCCGGCGAATTTGCTCTAAACCTGGCATCTGCCGGACCTGTCGAATGGAAGTGCCTGATAGGCAACCTCAAGCGGTGGAAACAGGGCTCCCTTCAGGCAATCTTCACTCACGGCCGGAGTGAACACCGGCTGACAGTGGAGAGAGTCAGTGCAGAGGGCGATGCCTTCATTGTCAGATTCTCCTGGGGTGGTGGCATGCTCTTCTTTGCTGACGTGCTGGAGGCCATGGGCCACATGCCGGTTCCGCCCTACCTCGGAAGGGCCGATGAGGATAGTGACGTGACCTCTTATCAGACCCTCTACGCCCGTATCAACGGATCCGTGGCCGCGCCCACGGCGGGACTGCATTTTACTCCTGCGGTTCTGGCAGGACTGTCAGAGAGGGGTATTGAGAGAGCCGATGTGACCCTTCATGTCAGTGCCGGCACCTTCAGACCGGTAAAATCGGAGGTGATCAGTGACCACATGATGCACACCGAGCATTTCTTTGTCGACAGGGATACCTTAGAGCAGCTCAGAGGCAAGAAGATAACGGCGGTGGGAACAACCACCGTCCGCACCCTCGAGAGTCTCTACTGGCTCGGATTGAGCTCTGCAGCGGACCTCTGGCCCTCGGAGGGCATACCATTTGTATCTCAGTGGGAGCCCTATGAATCGGAAGCATTAATGGAACCCGATGTCGCAATAGACAGGCTGCTGGAGGTGATGAAGAGGAAGGGCGTGAGTGTTCTGGAAGCAAAGACTGATATTATCATTGTCCCGGGTTACAGGTTCCGGTTTGTCAGCAACATGATAACCAATTTTCACCAGCCTGGCAGCACCTTGCTCCTGCTTGTTGCCGCATTCACCGGCCCGGCATGGAGGAACATCTATGATCATGCCCTCTCATCGGGATACCGCTTCCTCAGTTACGGCGACAGCATGATGCTCATTCCAGGCAGTAGGCAATAGGCAATAGGCAGTAGTGAAAGTCGGCAATAGGCAATAGGCAGTTTGAGGCTCCGACGAAGGAGGAGAATCAATCCCGCATCCGCCGGCTGGCGGATCGGGAAGGCAGTAGTTCAGCCGGCAATCGGCAGTCCTCAGTCGGCAGTCCTTAACTTATTGATTGACTGTGGACTGTGGACTGTGGACTGAAGACTGAAGACTGAGCTTCAGACCTCCTCTTCCGCCAGTATAATCTTCAGTCGGTGAATGAACTGGTCAACGTCATCTGAAGTTGTATCCCAGCTGGTCATAAGCCGGTACTCAGAGAGCTGCTCGTTCCAGGGGTAGAAGAAATACTCAGTGCGAAGCCGTTCGGCAACCTTGCCGGGCATGATGATGAAGATGCCGTTGGCCTCTACCTTCTGGGTAATCCTCACCCCGCTGATTTCCCTGAGCTGCCTTTCCAAAGAGGCTGCCATAAGATTTGCGTGTGCGGCACACTCTTTCCAGAGTCCGCCTGAAAGATAAGCTGTATACTGGGCGCTGATGAACCTCATCTTCGACGCGAGCTGCATCCCCTGCTTGCGCAGGTACTTGAATCCATGAGCCAGTCCGGGCTTCAGGAAGCATACTGCCTCGCCGTACATCATGCCGTTCTTGGTACCGCCGAATGAGAGCAGGTCAACGCCCGCGTCAGTTGTGAAGGCTCTGAACGGCAATCCAAGAGTCACTGCCGCATTGGCTATCCTGGCGCCGTCCATATGCAGGAGCAGGCCATATCCGTGGGCATAATCTGCAAGAGCCTTTACTTCTTCCACCGTATAGACCGTGCCCATCTCGGTGACCTGCGAGATTGATATCACCGCAGGCTGGCTGTGATGCTCAAAGTCGAACCCGTGCATGTGCCTTCCAAGCATCACCGGCCTGAGTTTACCATCAGGGGTATCAACGGGAATGACCTTGCATCCGGTGAATTTCTCAGGCGCTCCGCACTCATCAGTCTCAATATGAGCTGTATGCGATGTTATTACCGAGTTCCATGAGTGTGTCACCCCGGCCAGTCCCAGCACATTTGCACCAGTACCGGTAAAGACAAAATAGACCTCGGCCTGTTCCCCCAGCTCGGTTCGGAGCATCTCTACCGCCATTTCTGTAAACGGATCATCGCCATATCCCACCACATGTCCCAAGTTGACTCTCATTATCTCCTCCATGACGGCAGGATGTACCCCGGAATTATTGTCGCTGGCGAATCCGCGTTTCAGTACAGGCTCATTCATCGGTTCATTTTATTAAGCCGTGCAATTTAGCTAAAAGCTGCTATCGAAGCAAGGTTCTTTGGTTATCTTTACGCTTTGAGATTGTAATGACAAGATATTTCATGTTCCTCTCGTTCAGGGGCACCGCATACAACGGCTGGCAGCTGCAGCCTGGCAAGCATACCGTGCAGGGTGTGCTGGCAAAGGCGCTGGGCACTGTGCTTGCAACACCCATGGCTGTTACGGGTGCAGGCCGGACCGACTCCGGGGTTCATGCCTCGTTCTTCTGTGCACATTTTGATGCAGGGCGTGACGACCTGAACTCAGACGGTCAGTTGCTTTACAACCTGAACAGTCTCCTGCCGGACGATATAGCTATCAGAAAGATCGCCAGGGTCAGGACTGATGCCAACGCACGGTTTGATGCCCTCTCGCGCACCTACCAGTACACGGTCACAAGGGAGAAAGATCCCTTCGCATCTGACACAGCATGGTTGATCCACTGGCAGCTTGACCTTCAGAAGCTGAATGAGGCGTCAGACATACTTCTGAGGCACAGCGACTTCACCAGCTTCAGCAGGCTTCATGGCGGGAATAAGACCAATATATGCAGGGTGAGTCATGCACGCTGGAGTGAGACGCCGGACAGGCTTGTCTTCACCATCACCGCTGACCGGTTTCTGAGGAACATGGTCAGGGCGATAGTAGGCACCCTGATTCCGGCAGGAAGAGGTAAACTTTCCACGGCTGATTTCGAGTCGATACTCAACGGCAGGAACCGCGGACTGGCGGGACAATCGGCCCCGGCGCACGGACTGGCGTTAACCGCCATTGAATACCCGGAAGATCTTTTTATCTGACAGGTTCGTTCCAGATGTTCCAGGCGAGTTCCGCCTGAATATGGAACATTTCCTCCCCGTTGACCGTCTGGCAGCCATGCTCCTCTCCCATCTCAAGGAACGCCGTTACGGGGGGATTATAGATCAGGTCGAACAGCAGCTGGCCCTCCCTGAGGTAACTGTAGTCCATGGGAGGCATAGCACCGGTAGCCGGAGCCATCCCCAGCGGTGTTGTATTGACTATAAGCCCGGCTTCGCTTATCACCTCACCCGGGAGTTCATCATAAAGATAACCTCCTCTGACAGGTCGTCTTGCAACCAGTATAGGGATGATATTCAGGTCTATGAGTGTGTGTGTCACGCTCTTTGCAGCTCCACCTGTACCCAGTACCAGGGCTGTTTCGGGCAGAGTGATAAGGTTTTTCAACAGCGATTCCCTGAATGCGGGGGCGTCAGTATTAAAGCCCTGGAGGAACGGCCTGCCTTTGCGGCGGGTGACCCTGACGGTATTGACAGCTCCTATCTCCTCGGCTGCCGGGTCGATCTCGTCGAGGTAATCAATCACTTGTATCTTGTATGGTATGGTCACATTGAACCCGCACAGATCCGGTTCACTCTCAAGCAGGCCGGTAAGCTTAGATATATCTGTGAGCTCGAACCTGCGGTATGCATGACCAGGGATTGATTCCCTTTCAAATTTTTCGGTGAAATGCTTTTGTGAAAATGAATGACCGAGAGGAAATCCTATGATTCCGAAAAGTCTCATTTCAGGCTGTCAGGGAGAAAGCTGAAGAAGGTATCGCTTCTCAGACCAAGCCTCAGTGATTCAAGTGCGATGATCTCATTCGGGGCAATATTCCCCAGGTTCACATTAGCTCCGAAGTTAACTATGAACCATGCCTGCTGCTGCTTCAGGGGTGCTTCCCACAGCACATTGCTGAAACCGATCTCCCGGGATATGGCATTTATAAGGTTCAGGTTAACTGAGCCGTCGTCGTTGTAGATCCCTATTGTACCTGATTCGCGTGCTTCAGCTATGACCTTTATCGATCCGGCCTCCAGCTCTGCCTTCATCATCTCAACCCACTGAGCTGGAGTAAAAACCACGTTCTTTTTCTTGGAGCCAACCTCGGAGATGACTGTGAACTCCTTTGCAAGCTTCCTGATATAATCAAGCTTTTCAGAATGGTCAAACTCGTAGGACCCGTCAGAGACTTCAACCATTTTTACACCGGTTTCCCTGAGGAGCTCGACGTAATCTTTATAAAGGCCTCTGATAATGAATGCCTCGAAAAGTGTACCGCCGAAGTAGACGGTCATGCCCGCCTCGTGGTAGGTTTTGATTTTCCTGTCGACATCCGGAGTGATGACTGAGGTACCGAAGCCGAGTTTGACAAAGTCGACATACTCGCTACCAACGGCTGCAAGATCTTCAGCCTCCCTTAGGCTCAGGCCTTTATCCATCACCATGGTAAGTCCGTCCTTCCTCGGTTTTGAGGGTCTATCCGGAATGTGTGTCAGAATCTGTGCAGCTCTTTTCATGATCAGTTTGTTTTCCTGAACAGCCTTTTCATTGCATTAGTCAGTTTCTCCTCCGGCAGTAGCACGGCATATTCCTCAAGCAGTTCATTGTCGAGTCGCGATGCCTTTACAAGCGCCCTTGCAGCATCAGTAAGGTTTCCTGTGTGGAGGAATGACGATGCAAGGAGGAAGTAGACGCCGGGAAGGTCGCCGCTGATGCGTCTCACCTTCTTAAGGATTCGGATTGCACCCCGGTAAGAACCGGTCATCATGACCAGTATGCCTATCTCAATCCATGCCTCATCATAATATCCGTCGAGTTGCAGGGTCTCCCGGAAGCACCTGAGGGCCTCCTTGATGTTGCCTGTCATGATGTATGCTTTGCCAAGGGAGAACCAGTAATCAGGGTTCAGTGCATCGATCTCTATTGCCTTCTTCAGCGGGGTGATGCTTTCAGCCGCCCTGTTCCTGGTGAGCGCAAGCAGGCCGAGGCCGTACCACGGATCAGGAAAATCGGGCGTAATGTCTATTGCCTCGGTGTAATACTTGCGGGCCATAGCCTCATCACCGGTCTTGTCATAGCACTCGGCGAGGTATGTCAGTCCCTCGAGGCTGTCGGGTTCTTCCTCAACAAATTCGCGGTAGACATCCATTGCCTCGCTGTATTTCTCGAGATTGCTAAGGATATTGGCTTTATTAAAGAGGGCGAAGGTGTTTTCCGGATTGATTGCCAGGGCGTAGTCATACGCCTCTATCGATTTGCCGTAATCGCCTGTTTTATTGTAAATTATACCAAGGTTATACCAGGCGCTGTCAGAGAATGGTTCCTCGTCAAGGTAGCGGGTATAAAACTTCACGCTTGTTCTGTGGTCGCCCTTTTTATCATAGGCATAGGCCAGATCATAAATATGTGCCGGGAAATCAGGTTCCAGATCGGCCAGCCTGAGCAGATAGGGTATCATCTCCTCATGGTAGTTGAGGTTCTGAAGTACCGATGTGATGCTGTATAGTATTGTCTCCTGCTCTTCTGAGTCGGACAGCAGCGCCAGGTCGAATACCCGGCGTGCTCCGGTGATGTCACCCAGCATTGCCAGTGCCGTTCCCTTGCACAGGTAAATGTCATAGTTACCCGGCTCAATATTCTCCAGCCGTTTTGTTATAGCCAGCGCCTCAGTGGCCCTGCCCTTCTCGAGCATGACACGGGCTTTCCTGATTAATATAGGCACCGAGTTCGGATGGAGCTCACATGCAAGCGATGTTGCCTCAAAGGCATGCGCAGGATTATTCCCTTCAAGGTAATAATCGATTATCGCCTCAAACTCAATCACATCGAAATAACAGGTCTCCTTATTCTTCCGCATTCTTTCAAACCGGAGAATAACCTCTTCCACCTCGCTGTCATGCACAAAACCGTATTTCTCTTCTTCCATTCTCCCCAAAAAATATTCTGCAAATGTAACACATAATCGATAGGATGTACCTGAATTAAAAATCAATTATCAACATGTCACGATTTTTATAAACATGATAAACAGTGCATTGTAATTATTTTTCAGGCTGACGCAACCTATCGCGGCCGGTTTCCATCTTATAATTGAAATCAAACGATTACCCTCAAACCAAATATTACCCTAGAATTAACCTGAATTCTACCTTCTGAAACCGGGCCTTCAGCCCGGTTTTTTTTATAAGCCTCATATTAAAGGTCTTCCCTGCACGTTATAAAATAAACAACTGTTATGGTTTACAGAAGGCATCTGCATATAACAGCGGCGTTGCTCATGCTGCAACTCCTTACGGGTTGTCATGATGAGCCTCTGAATATAAACTATGAGCTGGGCATTTTCCCCGATTCGGTGATGGCGCTTGACGGGCTTAACACGCAGTTTGACGATTACAACATGGATATTGAGGCAGCGCGACTGGAATCATCGCTTCCTGTGGTCTTCTCGTCTAACCGTCATAGTTCCGGTGGGGAATTCGATCTTGTGCAGGGTATGATCTGGTTTTCTTTTGGCCAGACTACGGGCATGTTCCATTTTGACAGTGAGATGACCGGTGATGCTTTTCTTGAGAGTCTCACTTCGGCATTCAACACGGATGGCGACGAATTCGGTCCATACAGGTTTTTCAACGGTCGCAACGGGCTTGAATATATGACGGCAGCCACCCGGACGGCGGACAACGGACTTGATATAGTATTTACCAATTACATCCCTGTTTTCCTGACTCTGCCGGTGGTGGCAGCTCCGGTGCCGGCAGCAGCATTCAATTCATCATCTGATGACGCTTATCTCTGTCTCAGCACCACTATTGACACTGCATGGTTCTGTTCTGACAGGGGAGGCAGTTTTGACATTTACATGACAACCCGTCCTGCCGGTAGCAGCATTGATGAATGGTTCACGTCAACCTCAACGCTCCCCACAGTGGTTGACAGCGTAAACAGCACAGATGACGACAAATGTCCGTTTATCAGGGGAAGGCACATGGTTTATGCCTCGGATATGCCTGGAGGACTGGGTGGATTCGATCTTTACTATTCGGTATTCCGCGACGGCAAATGGAGTGCACCGGTTAACCTGGGGCCTGAGATCAACACTCCGGCAAATGAATACCGGCCGGTACTTGGCATAGACCTAAAATATGAGAACAGGTTTTTGATCTTTTCCTCTGACCGTTCAGGAGGAAAGGGAGGTTATGATCTTTATCTTACCGGTGTCAACCTTCCTGCCAAATAGATTATCTCTTACAGGCTTTCAGGGTATTCAGCAATAGGGATACCCTTGTCATCGGTCCCACTCCGCCTGGCACGGGGGTTATATAGGCGCACTTCGGGGCCACATTATCAAAGTCGACGTCGCCTTTGAGTCTCCATCCGGCCTTCGTCTCCGGTGCCGGAACGCGTGTTGTACCCACATCTATGACCACAGCACCCTCTTTAACCATATCAGCTGTTATAAATCCCGGCGAGCCGATGGCAGCGATGATTATATCCGCTCTCCTGACGGTTGCGGCCAGATCGCGTGTGCGGCTGTGTACCACGGTCACGGTGGCGTCAACGCCCTTCTGTGACATCAGGATGCTAACCGGCCGGCCTACGATGTTGCTCCTGCCAACAACCACGCACTCGGCTCCCTTAAGGGGAATGTGATATCTCTTCATGAGTTCCATGATCCCTGCAGGCGTGGCAGAGACGAATGACGGCAGTCCGGCCGACATCCGCCCTACGTTGACCGGATGGAACCCGTCGACGTCCTTCAGCGGTGAGATATTCTCGATGACCTTATCTTCAGAGATATGGTCGGGCAACGGAAGCTGCACTATTAGGCCGTCAAGCTCAGGGTCTTCATTAAGTTCCTGCACCTTCGCCAGAAGCTCCTCTTCGCTTATGGAAGCCGACATCCTGATAAGTGTTGACCTGAAGCCAACCTCCTCGCAGTCTTTCACCTTGTGTGCCACATAGGTTTCGCTGCCGCCATCATTGCCAACCAGTATGGCTGCCAGGTGGGGTACACGAGCGCCGCGGTCATGCATCGCCTTTACTGCGGCGGCTATCTCACCTCTTATCTCCGCGGCTGTCTGTTTTCCGTCAATGATCTGGTACATCGTTCTATAAGTTGAAAGTCTGTAAAGTCGTGTCAGGCAGTAGGCAGTAGGCAGTAGGCAGTAGCAAATTGCTGATTGACTGAAGACTGATGACTGAAGACTGCCTCTTTATCATTCACTATTGCCTATTGCCTACTCCCTATTGCCTTCTTTGCGCCAGCTTCGAGAGGTCACCACCTTTGGCGACCATCTTCATTATC
>JFJP01037227.1_pt1 | contig 36688 bp, 34 predicted proteins | sample 431651 | NCBI WGS metagenome assembly JFJP01 (sample SAMN02602958, study PRJNA72255) | Microbial mat metagenome, whole genome shotgun sequencing project. | biome: fresh water; feature: sink hole; material: water; isolation source: purple microbial (photo- and chemosynthetic) mats found in... | reverse complement strand
TATTGTGCCCACCTTGCGGTATAATCAAATCGGCGTATCGCATGGAAGGTTCAATAAACTGCAGATGCATAGGTTTTACTGTTTGGTGATACCGTTCTATAACAGAAACTACATCGCGGCCACGCTCCAGAATGTCTCGCTGAATAACCCTCAGCACACGATCGTCGTCGTCGGCATACACAAAAACCTTCAGATCAAACAAGTTACGCAATTCGGGATGAGCCAGCACGAGTATTCCCTCCACTACCACTACGTCGGTAGGTTTTACTCCCCACGCTTCAGTTTTTCGAGGTGCTGCACCAATAAATCAAACTCTACAGAATCCGGATGATCAAAATTTATATCTTTTCTTTTTTCAAAAGGTATATGGCTACTGTCTTTATAATATGAGTCTTGTGAAAGAACTGCAACCTCGCCCGGAGGGAGTAATTCAATCATACGGCGTACCACGGTGGTTTTGCCACATCCTGTGCCTCCTGCTATACCTACAATCAACATATCGGGTAAATTTTTATTTGCTAAATTAGCACGAAGGAAGTATTCATACAAAGAAATTTCATATAATAGTGCAGAAAATAAAAAAGTTCAAACCCTATAAAAAAAGGAATCATGCTTAGACACATAGTAATGTTTAAACCAAGAAAATTTGCAACGGAAGCCGAAAAGCAAGAAAAATTGGTATTTATGAAAGAAGTTTTTGAAGATTTGCCTATACACATACCTCAAATAAAATTTTACGAAGTAGGGATCAATCAGATTGAATCAGAATACATGCTGGTTATCAATTCTTTGTTCGAAAATTTCGATGAATTGCGTACATACCAAGCCCATCCGATGCACCAGAAAGCAGTAGAGATGAACAAAGAAGTATCTGAAAGTAAAATTGTGGCCGATTACTACATTTGAGGTATCAAATCCAAAACTTTTTCTCTAAAACCAAAACTTTACCCAAATTATGAAAATAGACTTTAACTCACCCGTGGTGCTTACATTCTCTTTGGCTTGCACAGCAGTTTACCTGCTGAATGTAACCACAGGAGGTGCTTTTGTTCCACTATTTGCACAAAGCGGATATTTCAACTATGCCAATCCGATAGATTATTTTACATTGCTGAGCTATGTAATTGGTCACGACTATACTACTATGGAGCACTTGCTTGGCAACCTTACATTTTTATTGCTTCTTGGTCCAATATTAGAAGAAAAATATGGCGCACGGGCACTCATAACCATGATGGTGGTAACGGCCTTGGTTACCGCTTTCATCAATATTCTGTTTTTCGATACAGGTATTATTGGGGCAAGCGGAATAGTATTTATGTATATAGTGCTGGTTTCATTTACCAATATGAAAAGTGGTCATATACCACTCACTTTCATAATAGTAGCTGCATTATTTTTGGGAAAGGAGATAATAAATAGTGTGAATAACGATAATATCTCACAGTTCGGACATATCATGGGTGGTATAGCAGGAAGTATCTTTGGTTTTTCGATGAAAGTACGAAAAATACAAGCCTGATATACTCAATGAAGTGCACCTACACTGTCGAGTTCATGTAATTCAACATTAGGTGGAACAATATTTTTTTTCAGTTTGTTTACCACCAACATGGCAGCTGCGGTAGCATTTTCTTCACTTGCAAATGGTTTGATACCCTGCAAGACCGGAATAAACTCTTGATGCACAAACACTGACCCATCAATATAAATATCGTAGCCCCAGCCACTATCCACCTCAAAAGTTTTATACCAGATTTCCTGATCGGCAATGGTTTCTGTTGAGTAGTCTTTTTTTACTTCATTCTTTGGCGCTTCAGCATTGCATCCGTATATAAAAGCTATGGCAATCAGACCGATTGCCATAGCGTATTTTTGCAACATCATATGAGTAAATGCTCTGAAGAGTTATACAGAAGGAGGTAATTGTCCTTTGTTGGCTAATTTCGCTTTCAGTGCAGCCAAAGCATCGGTACCCGATTGATTTGAAGACTTAAGAGCCTTATCAATCTCATCGTCAACAGATTTGCTTTCGTTCGCAATATCAGCGTAAGATTCTGCCAGAGCTTCCTGCTGGTCAACTTTTTCTTTCATACGCTCAAGCATAGCTACCGTACTCGAAGAGTCGATATTGGCAAGTTGCTTGTTTACATTTACAGTGGCTTCGCTCACTTTAGCACGGGCTTTAAGGGTTTTTAATTCATTTTCCCATTTCGAAATATTGGCGCGCAAGTTTTTGATATTGCCATCCAATTTAGCAACCGAACCTTCGAATTTGGTATGGTCAGACATGGCTTGATTATACAAGGTAGTTTGTTCTTCTTTCTTGGTTAGCGCAGCTGTAGCAAGTCTGTCAGCCTCAGCAGCATCCAGATCACCGCGTTCAGCCTGGCTCAACAGCAGCATAGCTTTTTGTTCGTATTCCTGCCCACGAGCCTGAGCAGTAGCAGCATCGTTTTTAGCTCTTATGGCCAAGGCTTTTACTTCAGCTAGGGCTTTGAGACTTTTTTCAAGATCTTCTTTCATATCACGAATAGCTTGTTCAGAAAGCTTAATCGGATTTTCAAGTTGATCTACCAGTGAATGAGCTTCACTTTGACCGATTTTAAATATTCTTTTAAATAAATTCATAATTGTGTCCTCCTAAAAGTATTGGTTAATAAATAAAATATTTAACTTACATTTGTTTTCAAATATGCAACAATTTTTTGAATCTGCAAAATATTTTAACCAAAATTATGTCATACCTCGGGAAAAATTTACGTAAGATTCGTACCATAAAAAAGTTAAGCCAGAGCGCTTTCGCTGATTTATTTGAGTTAAACAGAGGAAATATAAGTGCTTATGAAGAAGAGCGAGCAGAGGCCAAAATAGATACAATTATACAAATTGCTAAATATTTTGGCATATCACTGGAAGCACTCTTGAGCAAAGAGCTTACTGTAAACGAAATCATTCAGTTCGACAAGCATTTTATTGATGCTCAACTAGCCACAGCGTCTCATTTAGGTGTGCCTCTGGTCGAATTTTCGAAAAGCAAAGAGTATTTAAAAAAGAAAGACGACCCCGACTACCTTGAGTCTTTACCTCAAATCATGTTGCCGGGTTTGCATCGTCAGATGCGAGCATTTGAATGCAGGCAAGCAGATATGTACTATATGCATCAGGGCTTAGCTGCCGGCGATATTGCTATCTGTAGTAAAGTGGAGCTGAATTTAATAGAGTTTCCAAAAAATATTATTTATATCACTATGGGGCATATTGGTTTTGGGCAAGCCACAAATATAGATAAGCACACACTATACCTTCGACCATTAAATCCAAATTTTGAACCTAAAAAAGAAGCGATTGAAAACATTAAAGAATCGTGGCTTATAAACCAAATAATTACGCTGCAAATACCCCACAAAGGTATAGTGCTCTCTAATTTTATCACATAAGGGTTAAAAAACGAAAATTTAGCACGGAATTTGTCATTAACATCTAAAATAATGATTGTCTAAATTTTGAAATTGATATTGATAAATGCAACTAAAACCAGCCACTTATCGTAAAATCACATATTCAGCAACCGAATTATACCCTTTCAATGGACTCTATAACAAGCACTAAAACTCGTAGTTACTTTTTTATTCTGCTCATTATAGCCGGATTGGTTTCAATTCCACCTGCAGCAAATGCTCAGCCGGAAAAGGTATATTCATCAATAGACGAAGCGTTAAAATCGCCCGATAATGTATATATACTAGATCTGGTAGGGCAAGATTTGAATTCATTACCCCCACAGATTGGAATTTTCAAGAACCTGAAAAAACTTTATTTGCAGTTAAACAACCTTACTACCTTGCCTTCAGAAATTGGTAAACTTTCGAATCTCGAAGAACTAAGTATCGATGAAAATCAGCTCAGCACATTTCCTGCTGAAATTGCAAAACTAGGCAACCTCAAACTACTCACCATTTCAGACAACCAATTTGTAAGCCTTCCGGCAGAATTGGGCGAGCTAAAAAAACTTGAGGTATTCATAGCATCAGAAAATCAGATAAAAAACATACCTGCAGCTGTGGGAAAATTGGAATCCCTGCGAGAATTTGATTTATCCTACAACGAACTCACATCACTACCTTCAGAACTATTCAATCTGAAAAAACTTACCAATTTGTACTTGGTTCACAACAAAATAACTCAATTCCCAGACAATATGAGTTCTCTTGACAACCTGAGCGAACTCTATGCTGATGATAATCTTTTGAGCAAATTACCTAACAATATAGGAAGCTTCAGAGCACTTAGGGTGCTAGGTCTGGCCAATAATAGAATTGCAAAACTCCCGGATGGGATAGGAAAAATAAGAACCCTTCAATTTCTCTATCTATCCAACAACCTGTTTACAAGTTTACCAATAGAACTGGGCTCTCTCTCCAACCTGATTTACCTCGATGTTTCTAACAACACTCTTACCAGCATACCCACCGAGCTTAGCCTTTTGGGAAATGTGCAAGACATAAACCTATATAACAATAAAATAGTGGAAATTCCAGCAGAATTGGGGAATTTGCCAAAATTGCAAAGTTTAGGCATTGGAAACAATCCAATTGGAGTTGTGCCTTTGAATCTGAGTAAGTTCAATATATATTGAGCAAAACTGCCAATAACTTGCCGCGAAAAATAGGCAAGGATTAAATATACTTTATCATTTCTTCATAAATATTATTAAATTTGCTTGGATCGGATCCTAAAAAACCCATACACATGAATAAACAGTTCATGCTCATAACCATACTAATGGCCTTCTTATCAGGAAGTATTTTTGCCCAACAGGACAAAATATACGAATCGCTGGAAGAAGCCCTTGCAAATCCTATGCAAGTATATACGCTCGACCTGCTTACTGCAGATTTAGAAGCGCTTCCTGAAGACATCACCAAATTGGTAAATCTGAAAAAATTATATCTTTACCAAAATCGGCTTACTTCACTGCCCGCATTTATAGGCAATTTAAAAAACCTTGAGGAACTATATCTTGATGAAAATCAGATAAAAACATTACCTAAAGAAATAGGTAATTTACGAAAACTAAAAATACTTGGGATGCATGCGAACCAATTGGAATCCTTGCCTGCTGAAATAGGGAATCTGATAAGTCTTCAGACTTTATATTTATCGGAAAACAACCTAAAGGCGCTCCCTGCTGAAATGGGGAAGCTGCGAACATTGCGCATTTTGGACTTATCATACAATGAAATCACTGCACTTCCCGCTGAAATAGTAACCCTACCCAACTTACGCGAGCTCATTCTGGCGCACAACCTGCTAAAATCTCTGCCAGAAGATATTGGAAGACTTAAAGCACTTGAAGTATTATATCTTGATGATAACCAGTTAAGCAAAATCCCCAACAGTGTGGGCACACTTACAGGCTTGAAGCTACTTAGTTTATCAAAGAATCAGCTAAAATCTATTCCAAAAGAAATTGGTTCAATCATGAAACTTGAAAATCTTTACCTCTCTGAAAATAAGTTAGATGAAATACCCTCTCAAATTGGCAATCTTGCATCACTCATTTACCTTGATTTATCAAATAACCAGTTAATAGCAGTACCAGTAGAAATGAGCAACCTAAAAAAATTGCAGGAACTTAATTTGTACAACAACAAATTGACAGAAATTCCGGCAGAGTTTGTGAATATGGTAAGTTTAAAAGAGTTGGGTATTGGAGGCAGTAATCCTATAGGCGTAGTACCACAAATTTTCGAAACAAAATTTAATATATATTAGTGCTATTGTTTCGGAAAATGGTTACATTTGGTAAACTTCAATAAAATAAAACGATTGTAATAGGCCGATGCAAGTTGAAAAAGACGACATTCTAAGGATAATAGACACCATCAAAAAAGCATCTTCTTATGATTTTACAGACTATTCTGAAAAATCATTTGCACGACGCATTGAAAAAATACTCATTGATACGAAATTAGACATAGAAGGCCTTATAAAACAACTCAAATCGAGTAAAGAGTTTCTGGAACACATAGTAAAAGAAATAACAGTCAATACAACTGAGTTATTTAGAGATCCCAAAATGTGGCATACAATTAAATACCGAATATTGCCACGGTTTCAAGAACAAGATACAATAAATATTTGGCATGCAGGATGTTCTACAGGCCAGGAAGTGTATTCCATGTCTATACTACTCAATGAGATGAATATGCTCGATAAGTGCAATATATTTGCATCAGACCTGAATCTGGATGCCTTAGAAATTGCAAAGCGAGGAGAATACAAATACAGATTCAATGTTGAGTACATCGACAACTTTAATAAGGTAATACGCCAAAATCCGTACAACTTTGAGGAAGTCATAGACATACCTTTCACCAAATACTTTGATATCGATCTTACTAAAGACTTACTGAAAGCAAAACCTATATTGAAGCAAAAGCCAATATACAGAAAACAAGATTTGGTGAGAGAAGACAACGTATTTTACACAAAATTTGATATTATTTTTTGCAGAAATGTTCTGATATATTTCAACTACGACCTTCAGAACAGAATATTTGAAAATTTTCATAAAAATCTGTTCAATAAAGGCACATTGATACTTGGAATTCACGAAAGCATGCTAGGCCCGGTGTCATCCAAATACATTAAAAAAGGTATGTATTATTTGAAAAAATAAATGGGATGACAAAAAGGCTCGGAATATCTGATTTAAAACTCATTACTCAAACCCTTAAGAATTTATACGGGTATGATTATAATGATTATTCTTTTACCTTCTACAAGAGGGTTTTAGAAAATCTATTCCAACTTTACAATATTTACCGTTCCGAAGATTTTGTATACCAGATAGAGAAAGATTCAAATTTTCAGGAAGTATTACACGAGCAATTGGTAGTAGAAGAAACTGAAATGTTTAGAGATCCTACTATGTGGCGATATCTAAAAACCAGTATATTCCCACGTCTCCAAAAAACAGGTCAGTTTAGTATATGGCTGCCTGAAGTATCAACCGGAGAAGAATTATTTACCCTTGCCATCACCCTGAAAGAAGCTGGCTTACTTGAGCAAGTAAATATATTTGCAACATCAATAAGTAAACGTAGAATAGAGTATGTAAAAAGAGGCAGTTACGAACTGAAAAAAATTCAGAATAACGATGCCAATTATAAACGCTACAGAAGCGATGCAGACTTAGGTATATTTTATAACGAAATAGAAAATAAAGGCTGCATGGATACATCACTTCTCCGCAATGTTGAATTGAAGCACATATCCATAGGCCAGTACCCCAGCTTTCCGCATGTAAAACTAATACTATACCGAAACAAATTTATATACATGAGCCAGACGCTCCAAGCTAAAACAATGTTGAAACTCAACGAATCATTGATGCCAGCTGGCATATTTGCGGTAGGTATAAAAGAATCGATAGATTCAAATTTAGCCGACAATAAATTATCAGTATTTTTCAAAGAAGAACACATTTATAAAAAATCTTAGCATGGCTCAAAAATATGTTATAATAGGTGGCTCCGCAGGAAGTTTTCAGGTAGTAACCCAAATACTATCTGCACTACCAGCCAACTATGATTTGCCCATATTTTTGTGTCTGCACAGGCTCAAGCACATACGCACAGGCTTCATTGAAGCATTATCTATAAAATCTATGCTTCCGATTGTTGAACCTGATGATAAGGAGCATATTCGTTCGGGTACCATATATCTGGCCCCTGCCAATTATCATATGTATATAGAGTTAGGAAATACAATTGCACTTTCTACCGAACCATCTATAAATCATTCCAGACCTTCAATCGATTTATCTTTCATTTCAGCTTCATATAGCTACAAAGAAAAATTGATAGGAATAATTCTCTCTGGTGCTAACAAAGATGGAGCTCAAGGATTGAAAGCTGTTAAAGAATCTGGAGGTATAGCTGTAGTACAATCACCAGATGAATGCCAGGTAAAAACCATGACAATGGCAGCAATAAAAGCAACCCAGGTAGACCACATACTCAATACACAGCAAATCATAGACTTTCTTAAAAAATTAAACTAATACATCATGCGAGCAAGTCTCAAACTGATAGCTACATTGATTTTCATAATAGCCTTGGTTGCTATTGGAATATCATTCTACAATCTGGAGTTTATGAATGAATTCATACAAAATCATTCATTGGCTGATGAAAAACCACCTGAAATTTTTCTATTCTATGCTATCAACGGTATTCTAATTGTAATTATAATATTATTGTTTGTAATTATTGTTTCAGCTGCTGCATCAGACTCAACTGAAAAGATTATACCTCATGATATTTCTAACCCACAAGTTTCAGAGAGCCACTCTTCAAATATTCCTGATCATAAAAATTTATATGCAGAGCAACTACAAAAAGTGAAAGATGAAATAAATCTTCTTGATAAAACCGATCTCAAAAAATTCAGTCAACAGTTGCTACATATATTTTCAAATCATTTTGGATTGGTTCAAGGGCTATACTTTAGGCTCAACAATGTAGAAAATCGTTATGAAATAATATCCAAATACGCATATTACAGGCAAGAGGAAATAAAATCCTTTATTCCAGGAGAAGGTATATCTGGTCAAGTAGCAGAAGAACAGCGTATACTTATTATTGACAACATACCCGAAAATTATATTACTATACTATCTGGCTTAGGTGCAGGAAGTCCACGTTACCTGACTGTCATTCCTATCATATCAGGTAATAGTACATTGGGAATAATTGAAATGGCAACATTTACTAATCCTAAAGAAAAGGTTGATCACATCATATCACATATCAACAATAATTTCATTCTGTAAACAAAAACTACTAAAGAAGGATTACATCAAAAGATACTAATACACTTAGATGCCTGATATGCTTAAAATATCAGGCATTTCTTTTAAATATACTCCATACTGACAATAAAACAACCAACTTCTTTCATAGGAGGCTCGCATACCTAAAGCACAAGTATCGGAATTCGACTTATTGTATCATCATTGGGAGTGTATTCGGTTGACTAAAAACGTACAATGCCCCCAAGCAGCGATAAATTCTACAAAATGTAAAGGGTTGGTAAAACCATAAAACAAAAAATCGGTCAAACTTAAGGTTTGACCGATTTCTGAAAAAGGTAACAAAGAAATAAATTAGATTATTTGTTTTTGCCAACGAAAGAGAGAATACCCACTGCACAACCTTTCCTGTCAGTGAAACCATCCATATATTGTATGGCAACGAAATAAACGCCTGATTTTTCACACACAAAATCAAATTTCTGAAGCATGATTCCACCATCTGGCAATACCGAATACTCTTCAGGTTTGTAATTCTTTTTTACCAACTCTAACACGCCTTGCTTACCGGCCTCTTCAGCTGTATAAAAAGTTTTACCGTATTCTTTCTTGGCATCATAAAGAATCAACATAGTACGATCCTCGTAGCCATTTGGATTACACAAATTGAGACGATATCTGGTACCTTTGTTGAGAACTACCGAAAAACGAGCTACAAAAGCAGGTTTACCCGGTTTCGATTTTTTCAGCTTAGCATTAAAATCACGAAGATATATGGCTCGTCCGTTTTCGGTAGCACAACTATAAACAAGTTGTTGTTTACATTGAGCTAATGCATCTTTACTTGTGAGTCCGGTAAAGACTAGGACAAAAATGAGTGCAACTGCAATTCTATTCATATTACAATGACATTAATTTATTACGGACTTCTTCTACTTTATTAGTAATCACTTTTATTTGTTCTTCAGAAATGTCTACAACACTTTGTTCGTTCTGTTTTATTACCAACATACCATCTTGCTCTACCATTTCAGGTTTTCCGGGGATAATTGTAATTTTAACATCTTCATAGACTTTCTCAAGAATTTCAAGATCTACAATGAGATTCTCAAAATTTTTATCCTTTTTGTAACCTTTCAGAATAACCATGATATCAGACAGAACCAATTTCTGATCTCCTATACGTTCAGCTATTTTCGCATTTGGTAAGTCTTTATATACCTGAGATGCTAAATACAAGCCTTCGAGCCAAACACCAGTAACCACCAGTGCACTCAAATGGCTACGATTATTCATACGAAGATGATCATCCATCTGATTGAAACTGTGTACTGAAAGAAACATAAGGGAATCAAGATTCTCGTTATTGGTAGCTAACCTCTTCAGTGTAGGAAAATCGAAGAATTGACCTACTTTGAGGGCATCAGCAATACGCTTGATAACGGTAATATATTGTACAATTGATGACGTTTTGGAATAAATATTCAGGTATCCCAAATCTGTACTGTAGATTCCAAGACCAATAGCCTGTTTGAAACTGGTATTATAATCATCAGCAACATCCGTAGGGAATAAATACTTCTGAGAATAAGGAACGTTAATACTTTCCATCAAAGCAGCCATTTCTACAGGTGCCGGAAAATTTTGAATTATCTGATCCATCGCTTCATCTGATACTTCTGTATTGCCCTCGCCTTGCAGCTCGTTAGGTATACCGGTATCATCTCCAGTGCTATTTTTACCAGAATCACCACATGCGATTAGAACGCTTACCATTAATAAAATTATAGAAATATGCTTCAACATGTTATTATTATTTTGGTGTTCTTATTACTTGTTCAAATGTAACTAAATTTATTTTTATACGAAACTTATTTAACTGTAATTATTCTGTAGTTTTAGTTGACTCCTCTTTAGGGGTTTTTTCTGTACTTTCTTCATTAGCAGGAAGTTGAGCATTCAACTTAATTTTCTTTTTGGGTTTGAACCTTTGTAAATATGGGGTCAAATCAATTTTAGAAAGCAGAACCAATACTTTCTGGAAATGTTCATAGTACAATGGTGGGTACAAAGCTAATGCCATAAACCATATTATAAACATATTAAACCAATAAGTACTGTAATAATTTCCTAGAAAATGTTTACGAGGGGCATAAAAATGAGATCTAAAATCAAGTATATGAGTAACATCTGGTTCCAAAAATATAGGATCTATCTGTTGAACCAATTTATCTTCATAGCGCAAAATTTTATGGGTTTCTGTGCTTTTCTTCACTAAGTCTGCCAATCGTTCATTGTGATATATCCTACGCATCTGATTATAATATCCTGGGAGAGAATCATCCAAATGATTCATTCTGGCGTCACGAATACTGTCAGCATAAAACAATCTTTTTCCATAAAACAATTCTAACTGACGTATATATCCACGCAATTCTTCAGCGAAGTCTTCATCAAAATTCTCATCAGTGATAGATGCAGTTAAATCTTTTGGTAATCCTTTCACCAGAAGTGTTTCCTTTGCAAATGCCCTCTTTATGAGAGCTAAATTCATCAGGATTTCCTTTTTATTTTTTTGTTCATCCTCAGACTTTAAAGTAACCGTTTCGTCTATAACCTGCTCTAGTTCAGGCAAATAAAATACGGTACGGAAATCCGAAAAACTTCTTATTTTCTCAAGTTCATAGTATTCGGCTTCAAATTTATTGTTCTTAAACTGGTTTACCATAAGAGCCTCGTATGCCCACCGTGAAGGCATGATTTCGGCAATCCAAGGTACTTTGTCAACGCTTCCCAATGCTCTGTTCAACTTATCAAAACTAAACATAGCTCCACCAAGTGACATCATAGGTATGAGCAGCAAGGGAATTATTACATAAATAGTGACAGCACTGTTGAATGTTTGCGAAATATTTAATCCCAGCATGTTAGAGAAAACAAATACTGCAAACAGTGTGAACCAATAATAGAAGAACATATCGCGAACAACAAGAATATTGTTGGCAACCAAAACATATAAAAATGCCTGAATAGCGGATATAATTATAAGTATAAGTACTTTCGAAAGGAGGTAACTGCTTCTGGATAAGTTCAAAAACTGTTCTCGTTTTAAAATTTTACGATCACGGAATATTTCCTCAGCACTCACAATGAGTCCAAAAAACAAAGCAACTACAATGCTCATGAAGATATATGGAGGTATATTTTCGTTGTCGTAGAAAATATAAACATTAGAATTTGGATCGGCAATATATCTGATAAGGAAAGAAAGGATAAAACCTAGCAACGGCGCTTCCATCAAAGTAAGCACCACGTATTGGGTGTTGCTTATTTTGGACATGATATCGCGTTTCGTATAGGTTTTAAACTGCTGATACCAAGAAGGTATAACCGAAGACACAGGTGGTGATTCCTTCACATCCTCTACTACTTCAGCCTTGATATTCTTTTTATAGTAATCTTCCCATTTTACTGGGCTCACTTTTCGTGTATCTGTGTATTTACCAAACTCATCTACTACCCTGGCTTCCATAATTTCAAAAAGAAGTTCAGGTGTTACATTACCACAGACCGGACATTCCCCTTGTTCACTATTGACCTGTGCGTCAATGCGTTTGAAATACATTACTGCTTCAACCGGATTGCCATAATAAACCAGATACCCACCGGTATCAAGAATAATCATCCGGTCAAACATTTTATAAATGTTGGATGAAGGTTGGTGAATTACAACGAAAATGAGTTTTCCTTTGAGGGTAAGCTCACTAAGTAGCTCCATTACGTTTTCAGAATCGCGTGATGAGAGACCACTTGTTGGTTCATCAACAAAAAGTATAGACGGTTCACGAATAAGTTCAAGCGCTATATTCAGCCGTTTCCTCTGTCCGCCTGAAATCATTTTATTGAGAGGTGAACCAACTTTCAGATGCTTGCGTTCAAATAAACCAAGACTCTTCAGGGTTTGATCTACAAGCCCTGTGATTTCTTCATCAGATTTATTATTGAAACAAAGTTTAGCGGCAAAAAACAAGTTTTGAAATACAGTCAACTCTTCAATTAGAAGGTCATCTTGGGGTATATACCCAATTACCCCTTCCATTTGGTCGCGTTGCTTATGCAAATCGATTCCGTTGATAAGAACTGCACCATCACTAGGCTCATAAATTCCGGAAAGTACATTCAGCAGAGTGGTTTTACCCGCTCCGCTGGCACCCATTATCCCAATGAGTTTTCCTTGAGCAGTTTGAAAAGAAATATCTTGTAAGCCTACACCACCATTGGGAAACTTGTACCAAATGTTATTGACACTAAAAGATAAGCGTGCAGAAGTAATATCTGCGTGAAAATTGGCAACTACATCTGAATAATAGATGGGCTTACCTTTTGGCAATTTAACAGTACTACCGCTAGCAAACAGATAAATACGGGTATTATTAACCGGTAATCCGTTTAAGAAAATATCCTGCGAGCCGGTATACCGTAAAAAGTAAAGTTCCTGAGCCGGTATTCGTAGAATATAAATATTTCCATCAATTTGCTCAGTAAGTATTTTATGAGCATGTATTATAGGGAAAGTAGTATCAGATGCGATGAGGATATTTTCGATATCCAACTCATCGATACCTTCTTTCATTACAAACTTTTCGATGGTGGTGAATTCATCTTTTGAGATATTGAACACATTGCCTACAGTAGAAATAATTTCCATGCGTTCAGCCACATCATTTGGATTGGCTTTTAAAATTTCAAACAGACGAACGAGTACAACTACCTTTTGCTTTTGGTTAAGTCGTTTATTAATTTTTTTGCTAGGACCCAGGATTCGAACAGAGTCGATTACAGAAACACGTTTTTGGTCTTTGAGTCCTTTTTTGTCCGTTCCACCTTTTTTGTCAATACCAGCTTTTTCATTGAACATAGCAATATATACATCAACATCATCAGAGCTAACTTGCTGTTGAAGAAAATTGTGCACATATTCTAATTCACTCTCGCCAACACCATCGCCTTGTTTGGCAATGATGGCAAAGAGCTGCATTAAAGCTTCAAGTATTTCCTTACTCATGCGTTATAAACAAAATAAAATACAAACCCAAAATATGCTTCATGTGAATACATGAAGTTACTCTACAAAATTTAATCCAAAGTTTTGGAAAAATTAATCAACTGAGTAACTAACTTGTTCAAATGGGACTTCAACAATATCGGCATATTCTTCACCTGCTTCTTCCATATCTTCATCGTCATCCGGGAAGTGCCATCTGACTAATACATCGTGACCATCATCGTGAAGGTCTTCAAGTTTAAGAAGCACATCAAGCAGCAATTTCGAAGAAGCTGTATTGAAGTATTCAAGCTTAAAATTGAAAATGGTTTTTGACAATGGTGACTTTGAGTATTCATCAAGCCATTCGAGAATGGGATCAAAAAACGCAGCAACGTCTTCTGGCAATGAACGTCCAGATATTTCAAAGATGCCATTTTCTTTATCGAGGATCACGGTTGGTGTATCATCGGTACCTTTGATTCTGATAGGATCCATAATTATAATTTGGTTAAATTTATTCTTCGTCTTTTTTTCTTGATACGGTAGATATTAATACAAAAAATGATTGTATATCATTGATTGGAAGGAAATTGAATACCAATTTCTCGCCGGTTTTACGTGCAATATCAATAAACCCGAGACCGGCACCTCCTTTTTCAGAGAGCCTGCCATCGCGTATTTGTTGTTTGTAAAGCTGCTTGAGGCCAATCTTATCCAAACTATTTATATTGTTTAGCATTTCGGTTAACTCCTCAATTTTTTCATTATTGATTACATTAGCAGTAGTCACATTATATTCTTCTTCCCCTTTACTTACCATAAAAATACCTCTTCCGTCCTTGGCATTCTCGGTACGTTCAGAGTGCTTACTAACGTTTTGCAAACATTCTACCATAACATGAAAGACTTTCTTTTGCACCGAGTTGTAATCTTCCTCGTTTGCCATATTAGATTCTGTAAGAGCCGTAAACGCCTTAGTAATCTGGTGTGTGATTTCACCTTCATATGCAAGATTCACTTTGTTCTCTTTCATCTTCAAGTAGAAGTTGTAAACGAATTCTAGCGAGTCCTGATTTCCGTTCAAATTAGCCATACGATATATGTATATGGTAAGTTAATTAATCAATTGCAAAATTATATTTCTACTCCAATTAACAAAACATCATCTATTTGTTTATTGTCACCTTTCCAATCCAAATAATCTCTTGCAAAAAAATCTGCAAATTGTTCCATATTGAAATCCGGATTTTCTTCAATAATACTTCTGATACGTATTGCCTGATACTTCCGACCGCGTGGGCCGCCTATCTGGTCAGGTAAACCATCAGAAAAAAAGAAAATTTTATCACCGGGTGTTATGTTGATCATATGGTTAATGAAATTAGGTTCCTCTTTTTCTTCGTCGGGGATGCCGCCAATTGCTTTGGAATTGCCTTTGTATTGCTTTAGCTCTCTGTCTTTGAACATATACAAGGGGCGATGCGCACCAGCATACTGGAGCTGCATCTTGGTAAAGTTTATTTTACAAAGAGCTATGTCCATACCGTCGCGCCCGTATGCTTCACCTGTGTCTTGGCGTAGGGTTTTTCTAACTCCTACGTGCAATTCATCAAGAGCTTCGCCCGCGGTTACATCTTTGTCGTGGTCAACAATGTTGTTGAGCAAAAAGTAACCAATAAGCGAAAGAAGAGCCCCGGGAACACCGTGTCCGGTACAATCAACTGCGGCTATAAAGATATCGTCATTTTTCTTAAAAAACCAAGGAAAATCACCACTAACTATATCTCTAGGACGATAATATATAAATGAATTTGGTAAATACTTCTGAATCAGACGAGTATCAGGAAGAATTGCGCTCTGAATTCTATATGCATAGTTTATACTTTCTGTAATGTTTTTATTTTTTTGTTCGATTTCGAGCTCAATTTGTTTACGCTCGGTTATATCATTGGCAACAAGTAAGATAGATTCAATTTTTTTGCCCTCACTAAATTCGGGTATTGCATTTATATGCATAATACGGTTGCCAAACCTTGCAGGGAAATCAAATTCATCATTATGCTTTTCTTCAGTTTTCAGCACTTTATCTATTGTAGTTTTCAGAAACTTACTAATAGTTAAATTAAGTCCTACTTCACTTATTTTTCGGTTGATTATATCATCTATCTGTAAACCGGTGTAGATGCGAACTATAGGATTAGCATAATAGAATGTGCCATCTGGAGAAAGTCGCATAATAAGGTCGGGTGAGTTTTCTGACAAGGCAGCCATCTGACCACTAAGGCGTTGGGCTTTTTCAGCAATTTTCCGAACGGTTATATCACGCGTATTGAACAAGATACCGTTTATTGAAGGGTCTTGTATGAGATTTCTTGCAGTAGATTCGAGCCAAATAAGTTCACCCCCGCGTTTTTCATATTCAAACTCGAATGTGATACTCTGCTCCGGATGATCCAGTAATTCGTAGAAAATCTTTTTGGTAGCCTGGTTTCCGACAATGGTATCTGTATTAAAAGCATTTTTACCAACTACTTCATCAGGGGCATATCCGAGAATGCTTTTTACAGAAGGACTTTCGTAAACAACTATGCCGTACTCATCATAAATAGAAATAACCTCTGATGCATTTTCGAGGAGCGAGTGCATTCGTTTTTGTGCATTCTCTACCTTTTGTATTTGTGCGCCCAGATTCTTGTTTGACTCTTGTAACTCATCTTGTGTGCGTCTCATCTCATCCGCATTGCGTTTGAGTGTATCTTCGTTTCGTCTGAGCTCCTCTGTCATTGTCTGAGCTTCATTCAGCAGCTGCTCAGTTCTTTTATTCGCCTTTAAGTTAAAGAGGGTCTGTCCGATGATGTCCGACAATTCGCTGAAAAAGCGAATTGTGAGTTCAGATATTTCGGGTTCAAGTGATGCTATTTCAATAATCCCCTGCAGTTTGTCATCGCCTTTAAGGGGTACAATAAGCAACGACTTCGGTTTTTTATCGCCTAAAAGGCCAGAACTTAATGATACAAAGTAATTAGGAATTTCTGTTCTGTAAATCATTTCCAGCTCAAAAGCAGCTTGTCCTATAAGCCCTTGACCAAGTGAAAATTCCTGTGTGATAAATTTCCTGCGGTTGTAAGCATAGGTTGAGAGATTCCTGATTTTTTGTTTATCTTCTTCATATATATAGAAGGCACCCTGTATCATGTTCGAATACTTTATAATCTGATAAAGGGTTTCGAATGCGAGTGTATCTATGGTGTTATATTTGCGAAGTATATCAGCTATTTGCTCTTTTCCTCGTGCTATCCAGTTTCGTTCATATTCTTTAGCGTTCGACTCCCGCAAGTTTTTATGCATAAGCAACAATGAGTTCGCAAGTTCATCTTCTACATCTACTGCTGAATCTTGAATTTGTACATCAAGGTTACCAATTGAACGTGCCAATTCAATATTGCTTTTTATTCGATTTTCAAGATCTTGAACTTCTTGCTGAAATTCGAGGTACCGAGCATTGTTTCTGCTATTTACATAATAACTTAAGAAAAAGAGTATAAATGGTGCAGTATCTACTATAAGCATTACCGGAACTTCTTGGTGTATAAAAATGATGTTGCCTATTGAAAAGAATAAATCCATTTTGGATAACTGCAGCAACCAAGCAACCATAGGAAATAAAAGCCCGAATCCAAATATAAGCACATTGAAAAAAGCAGCACCACCGTTAGGTAAGCCTTGCTGAGTTTGCTCATATGATATATTTGACTTTCTGGTCATTCGATAATATGCTTTTTCTAAAGTTTGAAAATGCTACAAATTTTGCACCTAAGATACACTAATCAGGCTAAAATTCAAAAACAGATCCATAATTTTGTTATGAATTGATTTCAACAAGCCATTTGGTGTATTGTAGTTTGAACTGCTTTATATCTAATTTTTCGGGTTCCGTGTGTATGAATATATTTAAGTTGTTGATGATCTGCTCTGCTAAGTGGTTCCAATTGCCCCATTCTTGAGTTTGACCCTTGGTGCTATTAGCCAATAGGTCAACTACTCTTTGGGCTACCATTTTATTAAATTCATGATTTTGATGATACTGTAAACCATTTTGCAAAGTTTGCAATAAAATGTTCAATACAAAAATTGAAGGGTGCATATTACTGTATATTTTCATTCGTTAACCCATCTTTCCACTTCAAATAGTCTGGATCGCTTTCATCCTGAGTATTTGAGTGCTCTGTATTTTTACTTGAAATCATGCTTTGAAGATGCCTAAGTTCTTTCTCTTTATCATTTAACTTTTGTACAAGTGTTTCATATTCTTGCATTTGCAATGTCCAAACTGCATCTGATGTTTGCCAAGCCTGATAAGTGATGTCATCAATCGTTGCTGATAGTGCTTCAGGTTTTACTTCGAGTTCAGATTGATTTGTCTCGCTTGAGGTACTACAAACAAATCCGAGCCAGATTAGTTTATATACTTGATTGAAGTTGTTGTAAATAGGAGTCAATCTACAATAAAGCATTATATGCCCGGAGCGATGGTCCATTTCCAACTCAAAATTAGCACTATGCCCGTCTGCTGCATTGCTAATATGTTCGTCAATAAGTTCAGAAAGATTTGTTGGGAAATACGCCGAGACTTGCTTTCCCAATAGTTTTTCCTCGGGCGAAGAAACAAAGTTTAAGAATGTAGGATTGCTTCTAATTATCTGCCCTTCCATATTAAGTTCCAACTTAAGCAAGAACGGGTCAATGGCATCAATAGATGATTTAAATTCAATAATTTGTTTTTCAGCTTCTTCCTGTATGGCTCGTAATTCTTCAAGATTCTGCCTCATTTCTTCCTCCTGAGAAGCAAGTTCCTCAGATTGTTTTTGCGATTCAGCCAGCAATCTGTTTGTACGTTCATTGATTTTTACCGACAAAAGTGTTGAAGCAATGGTAGAGCCAAGTCTTTCAACAAATTGTATCTGATAAGTTTCAAAAGGTAAAAAACTGGAAATTTCTATGACTCCATGTACGGTATCTTCTTTCAAGAGAGGAACTATAAGAATACTTACCGGTTTGGCATCCCCAAGTCCGGATGTGATTTCAAGATACTCTTCAGGCAATTCAGTAAGGTGAAGTGTTTCCTTTTCAAGTACCGATAAACCGATAAGCCCATCTCCTATGTCAATTCGCTTTTGCAAGAATTTTCTTCGATTGTAGGCATACGATGCAGCTAAATCCAAATGTACATCATCAGCTTTTTCATCATGCAAAATAAATATTCCTCCTTGTACTGCATTGAGATATTGCACTGTAGCACTAATAATCTGATGACCGAGTTCTTTAATATCGTTACTGTATAGCCTAAGTATCTCGTTGAAATTTGAGATACCACGTTCAATCCAGTTTCGTTGTTCATTTTCAATAAACTGGTTTTGCTGATCGGATTTTGTTTTCTTGAGGTTATCGCGCAAATTTATCAGGATCTTTCCAATTTCATCAGATTCGCCTTTTGTCGTGTATATTGCGTCGTAGTTCCCCTCTTTCAATTCCTTAGCAAATTCTGTAAGGAGGAATTGATTAAATCTGATTTTATTCAGATCTGATACCATGGTACCAATCAAATCGCTTTTTTCGGAAATTTCTTCTTGTATAAATCTTCCTTCCGCTAACTGATTTATATGGGTTCTTAATCTTTTGAGTGGTATGACCAAATCGTATATGAAGTATACCCCACCGCCGGCAGTAAGCAATATACCGAGCAGCATGAGTAGCAAGCTACGAAAAAGAGATGATTGTTCTGCCTCAGCAATTTCTATATTTCGTTTTTCAAACTGCTGGCGGAGTTGAGTATCCATGTTAATAAAAATACTCTCAATCTTTATGTATTGCACAAATGCTGAGTTATCGAGCAGGTGAATGGCCAAAGAATCGCTGACACCGCTTAGTGTAATTATTTCTTGAAGCGACTTCCTGAAAGTTTCGTACTGGAAAAAGTATTCATTGAGTAGGAGAGATTCGTCACTTGATAGGTTCTGTTTGGTATTAGCTATCAGGAGATCAATATCTTGGTATAAGGCTGAAATTCGATTTTCGCTTAGCAACATGCTCTCGGGATCATCAAACAAAATATGCTGCTTAACCTCTGAATAAAGTCGAAGCGTATTGTTTTTTAGCTGCCCAATCTGGCTCAATTTGGTATTTATATTTGCAATATCCTTATTTATCACCACTTGCTTGCTAATAGCGTTCACGGCTATCAAATAACCTAAGAATGTAAGAATTATGAACAACAGCAGATACGCTATTATCTTAATATTAAGTGTTATATCACCAAATTTCTTCATTCGAGATTTCTTATTTATCTTGCTTGTGTACCAAAATGAATACCAGTATTCAGATAGTTTGTCAAAATTACAAAATATCTTTCAAATTTAACGGTTTCATTCATTTTACAAACTTTAAGTAACATTATTCATGAAAATAAATTATACATACTTTACTATTGATGTTATTGGAATAAGGGTGAATAATGCATTTTTTTTCAACTTCGGTTTTATTCATGGTAATAAATTTGATATCCATAAAGTTGGCTTTCCCTTGTTTTAAGCGAGAAATTTCGACTACAAATTTCTTGTACTGATGCACAAATTCAGACATATGCAACGAATCATCGAGATTGTTTAATCCGAGAAGAATCCCCATATTCTTGTTTATTTCCTCTATGTGCCCTGTTTGGGCGTGAAAGCTAATAAAATAACCGCTTTCATATAGAATACTTTTCAAAACATCGTTGTAGTTTTTTATCAGATGGTCTGCCTCAATTTGTGCTGCCAAATCTTTGTTAGACTCCATAAGTATTTCTTGCTTTTCTTTCAATTCGCCTGATTGCTTATTGGCTAAAGAGAGCAAATCTCTGGTACGAAGGTTTACGTTATTGGTGGTGATTGCTGAAGCAATATTTTGAGCCAAACTTTCGAGGAATTCAATCTTAAACGCTTCTATTTCATGAAACGAAGCGAGTTCTAACACACCAAGAACAGAATTATCAAATCTGAGTGGAATAAGCAGCAGGTGCGATGGCTGGGCGTTTCCCAATCCTGAATTAATCTCTAAATAATCTGTTGGAAGATCCTGCAAATACTGAGTATTTCCTTCTATAAAAGTAATACCAATAAGTCCTTCGCCGGGCAATACTTTTTTTTGTCTGATACGTTTACGATCATATGCATACCAAGAAAGGAGTTCTAGAAAAACTTGTTCCGGATCAGAGTCATTTCTTATAAACATGCCAACTTGGTTTACGTCTAGGTACGAAATGAGTTCAGATACTAATTTGTCGGAGGTGCTTTTAAAATCTGCAGATGATAGTCTTAGTATATCGCTAAATTTTGCTAGGCCAACAGCTTGCCAGTTTCGAATATCATCTTTTACCTTTTGCATTTCACGTTCGCTAGCATATTTTGCCAAACTCTGTTTCATACGGTCAAGCGTATTTCGCATATCTGACCCATCTTCAAAGTTGACGTCAATATTGCTATGAAAATTTCCATTTCCTATTTCGTGAGCTATTTGTCTAATGGCTAAAAATCTGTCCTTTATAGCATTTGAGGAATTGTACAATTGTGCGATTTCATCTGTAGACCTTGGTACAAACATGGGTGGTATATTACCCCTGGAAATTTCTTCAAGCTCCTCATTTATTCTTATAATTGGTTTTGATATTGTTCGTCCTATTTCTAATGTAAGAAAAAATAATAGAGTTAAGCCGAAAATCCATAAAAGGAGAGTCCAAATTCGCAGAGAAATAAGGAAACTATCATATTTATCAGAAGTATACTGTATAAACTTATCAACAAGCGATGTCATTTCCCTCAGATTAGTATCGGCTTGCTCAATCACTGAATTTATCTTCATCTCAAAAGTACCTATTCGCTGATCTTTCTGGTATATATCATATTCAGAGGCTTGCATGAGTTCAAGTTTTATACGGTACACATTTTCTACAAAACTCTTGAGAGAAACCTGATGAACACTTGCAAGTTGAATGCTAAGATTATGAATAGCTGCAGTATGCGGCTCAAGATCATTACTCCACTCTGTGTTGATTAGCAATTCATCTATCATTGCAAGTATTTGCAAAATACTATTTACCTCATTCTGATATAGATAGTAAGTATTCTGAAGACTGGCTTCATTATCAGTTTTGTTGAGTTGCTTCAAATATTCAGTTTGCTTATTAAAATGAATACTAAGCAGGCTTACTTGGGTGTGCAGCTCACGAATTCGCTGCTGCGCTGAGAAATTTTCGTCAAATTTCAGAAAAAAATAGAACTCACGTCCTGTGGTAAAGATCATAGAAAGAGCCAATACCCCAAAAAGAATGAGTAACTTGTATCGTACTTTTAAAGCCCTGAATAAACTGAACATATCGAAATTGAAACTACAGATTTAAAAATGAATCAAGTGTTAAACATACAGAAAAATAAGGAATCAAACAAATACTAAATGAAAGCATAATAACTCCATTAGTTTTTTCATAAAGCCACTTCAATAATCGTAGAATCTCTACCAAATTTCAAGCCACTATAATTTATTAATATAATGATGGCTATACAAAAAATAATTTTAGTTTTTTAAAGGAAAACACTATTTTAGAGGGCTGAAGTATATCATGATTAGCTATGGTATACAAACTGAGTCAATGAATATTTGTTCAATACTAAGATTTTGATGGAAGTTACTAAGGATGAAATAGTTTTTTTTGTAAAATCCGTAAAGGAAATTTCTAATTATGACTTTACAGAGTATTCTGAAAAATCGTTTGGGCGTAGATTAGAAAAAATAAAAGGCGATCTCAATCAGACTGTTGAACAGATAATTGCCAAAATGAGGGTAAACACAGAATTTCTGGAGACTATCATTCGCGAAATAACGGTTAATACTACTGAGCTATTCAGAGACCCTCCCTTATGGCATACTATCAATGAGGAGGTACTTCCACGTCTGACAAACAAAGATGAGATTAATATATGGCATCCGGGTGTAAGCAATGGACTGGAAGCATACTCGCTCCTTATAATGCTTTCAGAAAAAGGATTGTTGGAAAGAGTAAAATCGATAGGCACAGATTTGAATCCTGAAATGCTAGACATAGCTGTAAAAGGCAAATACAGATATAAGGTAGTATCAGATTATCTGGCAAACTTCGATTTGGTTTTAAATGCCGGAAAAAATGAAAAAGACTCTTCATTTGTGCCCTATTCCAAATACTTTGATCTGGACAAAATTAAAGGCACCATCAAAATGAAATCCTTTATACAATCAAAAGTAGAATTCATGCGACATGATTTGGTTCAGGACAGAAATATTTTTGGACATGAGTTTGATCTCATCATCTGTCGCAACTTGCTTATTTATTTCACACCAAATCTTCAAAATCGTATTTTCGATTTTTTTCATCAGATCTTAAAGCCAAACGGCATACTCATTTTAGGGGCTCATGAAAGTATTTTGGGTAGTGCGATGCAGAAATACGACAAAAAAGGGGCGATATATAATAAACGATAGAAAATTTTCTACTCGGCATTTATTGGTATATATTTTGTATCCTACACACAAACCATCAGAATTTTTTCTTCGTTCTCACAACAAAGTCCAGAAGGAATAAGTCTTAGGTAAATAAAAATGTAGGTTGCAATGAAACTAATTGATAACAAATACGTAAAAACTAATACCACGAACCCATTGACTCGGGGTTATATTCGTATTTTTGTACTCCCCCACCACCCTCTGTTTTATACAATCATTTACCAATTGAAACAATTGTATTGTAACCCTATGATTTTAAAAAGATTTAAATATCATACCGCATTGTTGGTATTGTTGCTTTTTGCTCAGATCCAATTTAGTTTAGGTCAACAATCAGAACAATTTTTAATATCTTCCAGATTTGCCGATACGGATCCTGTAGCAAGTTTCACTTTATCTACTAATTCTACATGCGTAGGAGATTCTATCAAATTTACAAACACATCTAAAACTGTAGGTGGAACACCAATTCCACTAGACATACACTGGTATTTTGGCGATAATATTGATACCAGAGAACCTGAATCGTGGCATAAATACTGGACACCAGGCACTTATACAGTTTCATTGGTAGCATTTACCACAGTAGGAGGTGTCACTACCACCGATTCTGTATTTCAGCAAATCACCATAGCACCAAGGCCTGAAATCAACTTTACGCTTACCGGATTGGGCACAAATACCAACAACGATACCATATTTGCCCAAGGCGGAAGTTTGCGAATTGATGTAAATGAAAATTATCCGAACTACATTTGGACACCCAATGGTGAAACTACTTCTTCTATAACAGTTTTCAACACAGGAGTGTACTCGGTGTTTATTGTCGACAACAATGGATGTAAAGCTAAGAAATCTCAAAATGTGATTGTAAAACCTCTTGTATCAGGTGATTCTGCAACTATTATCATTTCCAACAATATACTTACCCCAAACAACGACGGGATAAACGATTTCTTGCTTATTGATAAACTAGAAGTTTACACCAATCCCATTGAAATATACATTTACAACGTATGGGGCGATTTGGTGTACTCCAACACCAATTATCAAAACGACTGGGATGCAACACTCAATGGCAAAGAGCTCGACCCTGGTACATACTACTTTGTGATAACCAGCAAAGATAAAAAAGGCAAAATTGGATATATAGATATACTGAGGTAACTCCCAAAGAACCAACATCATGAGAAGAACTATATACATATTATTGATAAATATAATATCCGTTACTGCGTTTGCACAACAATTGCAAAACGACAATCAATATCTATTAAATAAATTTGCATTATCGCCTGCATTTGCTGGTACCTCAGATAATATTGAGGTTTTTCTGGGATACCGAAATAGCTGGTTAGGTGTACCCGGAGCTCCACAAAAACAAATATTAAACGGGAATGCGCCCATCACTGGTAAAAACATGGGTTTAGGTATAAACCTGGTGAATGAAAAAACCGGCAACATAAATCATATCTATTTTTCACCAAGTTATGCATATCACCTCAAACTTTCTGAAGCCATGCTGTTACATTTTAGTCTGGCTGCTGAAATATACCGCAACCAACTTTCAAACGTAAAATCGAATACACTCGACCCCTATTTGTACAATTATCAATCTATAAGAGGCACATCATACAATGCGTCTGCTTCGGTCGATTTTCAATACAAAGCCCTGCACATTGGGCTCAGTACACCGCGCATGCTCAATACCAAAATTAACTACAATCGCGAAAATCAGGACAATGTTTTTACACTTAAAAGGCATTATCAGGCATATGCTGCTTATATGCACCCCATAAAAGCCAAATGGATGCTTGATGCATATCTGATAGCACGAAGTACCGATAACAGCCCATTTCAGTTTGAAGCAAATTTTCTGGCCAGATACGATGAAAGACTTTGGACAGGTATAGGTTACCGCAAAGGGAATTCTATTGGAATATCAGTAGGAGCTGCACTCAATAAAAAAATAGTGATGAATTATACATATGAGTTTGCTACTGCCGGCATTTCAAATTATTCGTCCGGAACCCATGAAATTTCAATCGGGTTTATGGTTCGAAAATCTAAATTGGAAAAAGCCCCTCCTACTATTTTCAGACTGGCTGAAGATGAAGAAATGCCCAAAATAGATCCAGAACTTGAAAACAAAGTAAAACTTCTTGAATCCCAGCTTGCTTCCTGCGATTGTGAATCGAAAGACGAAGTAATTGCAGCATTAGATAAACGATTGAAAAAACTGGAAGGCTCGTTGGACCAAATAGATGCTGATATGTGGGAAAAACCATTCGTAATAGATAATATAAAATTTGGTCACAATTCAGACAAGCTATTTGCTAGCTCATACCCTGAACTCAATAAACTTGCAGATAAACTAAATAAAAATCCGGATTGGCAAATTAAAATTGTGGGTTATACCGACAACCAAGGATCACCGGCATACAACAAACGATTATCAGAAAAACGAGCTATAGCAGTAAAAGAGTACATGGTACAGCAAGGAATTGAAGCTACAAGGGTAATTGCTGAAGGTTTAGGGATGGACAATCCTATTGGTGACAACAATACCAATGAGGGACGAGCTCTGAACCGAAGAATTGAAGGTTCCTTCAAAAAGAAATAAATATATGTGGCGCTATATTAGCATATTACTTATTTTATTTGCATTTCAGCCTTTCACTGTAAGCAGCCAAAGCTTAAACAAACAGTTGAACGCAGGAAGCAATGTACATCTGCAAAACGGTGTAGTATATACTTATAGCCTGGGAAAAGCATTTACTGTTGGAAATTTCACCCAAAATTCAGCTTCTCTTGTTGCTTCAAATCAGGCAATTTACGGCAATACTTTTGAAGAAAAAGAGAAACTAGAAAAGTTAGAGATTCGCATTTTTCCAAATCCGGCAACTGATTATATTCGCATTCTTTGTGGAATGAGACAATATGATATAACTTTGGTAATTATGAATTTGCAAGGACAAGTAATGCATACTGAAACCATATTTGCAAACACAAGTAATATAATGATTACATTACCCAATCAGATTGAAAACGGTAATTATTTGGTTCATTTAACCTCAGCACAAGCTGATATTCAGCAAACAATTAAATTAATTGTAACCAGATGAAAGAAAACATACATTCAATACCTGCAAAACGTGCCTTTTTGAAAAAAGGCTTACTTCTAGGAGTTTTGCTAATGTTCGGCCTCATATCCTGGGCACAGGTTCCTTCAACTATGAGTTACGAAGCTGTTGCCCGAGATGAGAAAGGATTCCCGATAGCTAACAAAGACATTGTAGTTGAGATTTCCTTGCGCACAGGCAGTTCAAATGGTCCTATTCAGTGGCAGGAAGTGCATTATGTCACCACCAATACTTTCGGTCTGTTTAGTATCGAAATAGGAGGAAGCTCGGGTATAAAAACAGAAATGAGTAGGCTTTCATCCTTTGATAAAATAGATTGGTCGAGCACCGATTTCTTTATTCAGACACGGGTAGATTTTGGTTCAGCCGTTTTTCTGAATGGTTTTCTTGAAATGGGAAGTACCAAACTGGTTTCAGTACCTTATGCTTTTGTTGCCGATACAGCGCTCAATGTACCTATTCCGGGCTTAACTCAAATATTGGGTGTAAACGAGGCTACACTCAAACAGTATGATGTGGTAAAATGGAGCGGAACTGCATGGGTTGTAGACACCATTACCCGCTCCGGCGGCACAACATCAGTAGACCTCTCAAATTATCTGACCCGCGATGGGCTAACCGACCTCACCGGGAACTGGACCATAGCCACTAGAAGTATAGCTCTAAACAATGGCAACCTATCTGTAGGAACCGGAGCCTTAACCCTTGGAAGTGGGCATTTGACTCTCAACCAGGGAAATATAAATGTATCGGAAGGTAATGTACTAGTAACCATAGGCCTTGTGAGTACACCTACCCTTCGTCTAAACTCAATAAGTCTGAATGCAGTAAGTACCGATATTTCGACAAACTTTTCAAATCAGGCCATACCTACAGCACTTGCTGTAAAAAATTATGTATTGGCCAATGCTGGTGCCAGCTACTGGAGCCTTGCTTCTGGATTCGTATTTAACACTGCAAATTTTATTGGCATTGGTACCAGCGCCCCCGAAAGCAGATTTCATGTAAGCCTTCAAAATAGCGAAGCAATGCTTGTAACTGGTTCCTTTCAGGCAACCAGTGATATTCCAAGTATGGGTGGTGGTACAAGACTTGTTTTCTATCCAATCAGGGGAGCGTTGCGCGCAGGTACTGTAGCTTCAGACCAATGGAATAACAGCAATGTAGGTTCTCACTCAGTAGCCTTCGGCAGCAATACCATTGCAGATGGGGATTTTTCTTTTGCACATGGCGAAAATAGCTCTGCATTAGGTAGCTATGCTGTAGCTTTCGGCAATTCCAATACATCATCCGGTTCAAAATCGTTTACCATCGGCAAGAGTAACACAGCAAGTGGTGCTTCATCCGCCACTTTTGGTGAAAACAATATTTCTAGCGGCACATATAGCTTAGCTTCCGGATTTGGTTCAATTGCCAGAGGTGACGCTTCTGTAACTTTGGGTGAAAGTTCAGAAACAGGTCTTTCGGCTAATGGCTCGTTAGCAGGTGGTTTCAAATCGCTTTCGTTCGCAAAATACTCTTTCGCAATTGGCGAACAATCTCAAACCAATACCACAGCTCAAGGATCATTGGCTTCAGGATTTAGCGCAAATACATACGGGCGCTATTCTTTTGCCAGTGGCGACAATGTTGCAGCAGTATCTTATGCCGAAGTTGCTTTTGGCAGATACAACACTATTTCTGGTGGTGTGGATATGCTTGGCTGGAACTCGGGTGATAGATTGTTTGTATTGGGCAATGGAACAGATGGTGCAAACCGCAAAAATGCAATCGTAGTGCTTAAAAACGGAAATATGGGAATAGGAGTGGACATTCCTACGGCTGCACTCCAAGTCTCTGGAAATATAGTTGCATCTGGCACTATTACACAAGCCTCAGATATACGTTATAAAAAAGATATAGAATCTCTTGCGCCGTATTTATCTAAAATATTAAGTCTACAACCAGTTAACTATCAGTTAAGAACCAATGAATTTCCAAACCTTCGGTTCGCCGATAAAAAACAAATTGGGCTAATAGCACAGGAAGTTGAAAAAATAATACCTGAATTGGTTGAAACGGATCCTAATGGATTTAAATCAATTGATTACGCACGTTTATCTGTTATACTCCTAAAAGCTATGCAGGAACAAAATGAGTTGATAGAAAAATTGAAGCAAGACAATACGCAACTTTCTACAAAGATAAACGCCAATGCCGGGTACACAAAAGAACTTGAGAATAGAGTTGATAAGATAGAAACCCTGCTCAACATGGCTGGTAAAAAATAATAAAAATCCGGTAAACGAATCGAAAATTCTAGCTTTCTGAAAAAAATAAACCCCCGAAGTTTTTCGGGGGTTTTATATTTTGAGCAACTATAGGTTTATACAACCTGTTTCACTTTTTCGGCAGCTTCCATGAGTGTAATGGCAGAATGTACTTTCAAACCTGAATGGTCAATGAGTTCTTTTCCCTCCTGTGCATTGGTCCCCTGAAGTCTGACAATAACAGGCACATTTATTTCTCCAATAGCTTTGTAAGCATCTACAACACCTTGGGCAACGCGATCGCAACGAACTATACCACCAAATATGTTAATGAGTATGGCTTTTACGTTAGGATCTTTCAGGATGATTCTAAAACCGGCTTCAACTGTAGTTGCATTGGCAGTGCCACCCACATCCAAAAAGTTAGCAGGTTCACCTCCGGAAAGTTTTATGATATCCATGGTAGCCATAGCAAGACCCGCGCCATTAACCATGCAACCTACATTGCCATCTAATTTCACAAAGTTGAGATTAAACTTACCCGCTTCAATTTCAGTAGGATCTTCTTCATTTAAATCACGCATATCCGCATAATCTGCATGGCGAAAAAGCGCATTATCATCTATACTAACTTTGGCATCTACAGCCAAAATTCTATCATCAGAGGTTTTTAATACCGGATTAATTTCAAACAGGGCTGCATCAGTATGCACATAAGCATTGTATAACGATGCTACAAAAGAAGTCATTTCTTTAAAAGCTTTTCCGCTCAATCCCAGATTGAATGCAATACGTCTTGCTTGAAAACCTTGAAGTCCTGCAGAAGGATCTACTTCTTCTTTGAATATAAGATGTGGTGTTTCTTCAGCTACTTTCTCAATATCCATACCACCCTGCGGCGAATACATAATAGTATTTCTGCCACGAGCACGGTCTAGCAATACACTCATATAATATTCCTTGGTTTCAGATACACCCGGATAATATACATCCTGAGCAATAAGTATTTTATGTACTTTTTTACCCTCGGGGCCTGTTTGAGGTGTAATAAGCTGCATGCCAATAATTTTCTCAGATATGTTTTTGACATCATCCAAACTTTTAGCAAGCTTTACACCGCCGCCTTTACCACGTCCACCAGCATGTATTTGAGCTTTAACAACCCACCATCCGGTACCGGTTTGCTGCTGCAAAAGATTAGCTGCTTCTACCGCTTCTTCCGGTGTATTTGCTACAATGCCCTCCTGCACTGCTACACCATATTTTTTTAATATGGATTTGCCTTGATATTCATGAAGATTCATTCCGCTTTTATTTTAAATTTTGTTTCAAATTTAATCTTTAAAACCGAATATGCAAACATCAATCGATGTAGAATTAGTATTTCAGACTTTATCAAAAATAACTCAGAGAAAAGTTACATTTGCAATAGTCCAAATACAAAATGAAAAGGTTATGTAATATGAAAAAATTATCGATCGACGACCTAAAACGAATAAGTAAAGAGGAATTTAAGCATGCTGATAAGACTGGATTAATCCTAATACTGGACAATGTAAGAAGTCTCAACAACATAGGCTCAGTATTTCGAACATCAGATGCATTCAGAATAGAAAGCATTTATTTATGTGGTATCACAGCGACTCCCCCTAACAATGAAATACATAAAACAGCACTTGGCGCAACCGAAACTGTGCATTGGGAATATTTCGATAAAACTGAAGATGCAGTAGGAAAAGCACGAATGATGGGATATAAAATAATTGGTATTGAACAAGTAGCAGGCAGCACCTATCTTGATGAATTTATACCAACACCAAACGTCAAATATGCACTCATTTTTGGCCATGAAATAAAAGGGGTTCAGCAGCAAGTAATAAACATATGCGATACAGTGATAGAAATTCCTCAATTCGGAACTAAACACTCATTCAATATTTCGGTGAGTGCAGGTATAGTGATATGGGATATATACACCAAGATGATGAAAATAAAAAAGGGGGATTGAAAGTCCCCCTTTTGTTTGTAAAGTAAATATTTGTTACTGGAACAAAGCTTTAAAATCAGGAAGTTCGAACAATAAACGGAATTCCATATCATTTTTAGCATAGTTTTTCCATTTCTCGTCTTTGCTTATAGCAGTGCGAAGATTTGTGTATACAACATCCACTTCGTTTTGGCGAGCACCAATAACTGCGCGGAGGTAATAAACAGCAGCATCTTTTTTAGTTTTTTCAACTTCAGCTATGGTCGAAGCAGCAGCAGCAGCATCACCACTCATAAGTTGAGCCAATGCAGCATTGAAAGATTTGATACCACCAAAGTTAGAAACAGCTTCATTGTATTCGGCTTTCATAATCTGGAGAGTACCAAGATTTTGGTTAACTTCTATTGAATTTTCACCAGCACCTTTAGCAGATTTGAAATAGTCATAAGCTTTGTTATAATCTTTCTCACCCATAGCAATCACGCCAAGATTGTTTAGAACGCTACCTGTATTAGGTTGCATTTCATTAGCTTTTAAAAGATTAGTTTTTGCGGCGGCAAAGTCTGCTTTCTCAATGTACAAATTACCAAGATTGTTGTAAGCTTTCCAATCTGATGGATATTTAGAAATATAGGTATTATATATAGCTATTTTATCTTCTGTATTTGCAGCATTTTGACCAGCAAAGAAAAGCTCAGCTTGAGAAAGTGCATCAGGGTTTGATTTGGCGAAAGAAATAACCTCATCAGAGGTAAACGCTTTGGCTTCGTACTTGATGTTCAGTTTAGATCTGCGCAGTACTGGAAGAATAGCTGTTTTCAATTCAGTATACGCTTCAGACATGTTTTTTATTTCGCGTTCGCGAACTATAGGATCTGAATACATAGAAAGTACGCGACGTATAAGTTCTTTATCTCTGATGTTCGATTTGTCGAGCTCAGTTTGGAAACCTGCCCAGTCTTCAGCTGTTTCAGTTTTAGTAATCTTGTCTTTATATCCTTCGATTTTATTTTTCTTGAATTGTCCATCAACAAAATCAGAAGCTGATTTACCTCTGTTTTTAGACAAACCATCGTTGAGTTCATAAGGGCCATCAGGCGATGCGTAGCTTGATATTTCAATATTCTGTAAAACCAAATTTGCATCTTTAGCCATCAATACAGAAGCTAGCAAACTTTTAAGGTCTTCTTGTTTTGTTTCTTCGGTACGAACGTTAGATTGTTGAAGTGCATACTGAATATCAGCAGAGTAAACTTTTGTAGAAGTACCAGGAAGCATAGATGAAAAACTCATGGTTTTACCAAAACCACCAATACCATTGTCAACCATCATTCCATCTTTTACCAATAAAGGGGTTGTAACAACACCATCGGCCAATTTGCCGAATTTTCCGGCAGGAACGTCAACACTTTTATCAGCAGATGAAGCTCTTACAGAAACCTCAAGGCGTGATATACGCATTGCATCCACATAACTGAGTGTGTCGTTGTAAGTATAGCTGCCACCGGTAGCAAAAGGGATAACTTTGTTGTTGTCAGTAACTGACTCACCTTGAAGGGTAAAAGGTTTTAATTCCTTTTCTCCACCTTCCCAGCGAAGCACAGGTCGCACAACAAGTACAGCCTTTTTATCGAAATACGCTGCAGGAAATCTCACATTGATTTGCACTGCTACCCTGTCGGCATGCAATTGAAGTGGTGATGGGTTCACACTCCAAGTCACGGGAACAGGCTCTTTGGCCATTTTGTCTAATCCACCGCAACTTATCAAAACGGTCGAAGCCATCAAGAAAGTAACTAAGTAGGTAACGATTATTCTTCTCATAATTGAAATTAATTATATTACAGATTATTCTTACATTGCGTTGCAAAGCTAACAATGTTTTTGTTATTAGCAAATGTATATTGCATTTTCACTTCAAATGTACGTCTTTTTCAATCCAATCTAAATAGTTTTATTACTTTATTCCAATAAAATTCGGTTAATTCCTTCATTAAATTTAGTATTAAATATTATATACTCAATCTCTTCATAATCAGACGAATTCTTTACAAAATCTCTTTTAGTCACGTCTATAATTACGGTTTTCTGATGTGGGTGTTCCTTAAAATACTCGAAGTAGCTCTTTTGCAAATTCACAAGGTACTCCTTTGATATGTTCCTCTCATAATCTCTCCCCCTATTGCTTATGTTATGTAACAACCTATCAGGTTCCTGATACAAATATACCATCAAATCTGGGGTCGGCATGCTACTGTAAAACATGTTAAATATCCTCCGATATAGCAGGAAGTCGTCTTCATTGAGGGTAATTTTAGCAAAAACCAGGGATTTAAGTAGATGATAATCAGCAACAGAGAATTTTTTAAACACATCTTGATTAAGCAATGTTGCCAGTTGTTGCTGTCTATCCAACAAGAAAGACAATTCGAGATGGAATGCAAATTTAGTAGGTTCTGAGTAAAATTTTTCCAAATATGGATTATCGTCAAACTGCTCGAGTATAAGCCGAGCGTCATTCTTTTCGGCCATACGGGTTGCAAGTGATGTTTTTCCGGCCCCTATGCCTCCCTCAATGGCTATATAATTATATTTCATTTACTTACATATATATAGTACAATACTGTTTCACCTGATGATTTGGTAACAAAAATAGAATTTATGCTATGAATGCCAAACAATAATACAAAATGTCATGCCTAGCATTTGAGAGAAACTTGTAAACAAAATCCCCCCAAATAGCTCACACTAAATGGGGGGGACACAATAATATAGTAAGATTTCCTTATTTATTTTCTGCTTTATAAATAGGTTGGATGCCAAGATTATAAAATGCGAAAGAATACATATCAGCTGCTTCTTCTATCACTTTGGCAGTAGGTTTTCCGGCGCCATGCCCACCCATAGTTTCTATTCGTATAAGCATAGGATTTAGTCCTTTGTACTTTTCTTGCAGAGTAGCTATGTACTTGAACGAATGCGCAGGAACTACGCGATCGTCGTGATCGCCAGTAGTGACCAGTATGGCTGGATATTTCTTGTAACCATCAATATTGTGAAGCGGAGAGTATTTGAACAGATAGTTAAACTGCTCTTCGTTTTGGCTGGTACCATAGTCTGTAGCCCAGGCCCAACCGATAGTAAATTTGTGGTATCTGAGCATATCTAAAACCCCTACAGCAGGAATAGCCACACCAAAAAGTTCAGGACGTTGGTTTGTAACTGCACCTACTAGCAGGCCACCATTAGAACCTCCATGAACGGCAATATTTCCGGCGGATGTATATTCTTGCATTATCAAGTATTCAGCTGCCCCAATGAAGTCATCAAATACATTTTGTTTCTGGAGTATTGTACCCGCTTCGTGCCACTTCTCGCCATACTCACCACCACCTCTTATGTTAGGCATGGCAAAAATACCGCCATTTTCGAGCCAAACCAAACGTGATACCGAAAATGAAGGGGTAAGACTGATGTTGAAGCCACCATAACCATAGAGCCAAACCGGATTTTTACCATTGAGTTTTAAGCCCTTTTTGTATACCAGAAACATTGGAATCTGTGTACCGTCTTTACTTGGGTAAAACACCTGAGTAGTCTCATATTCAGTAAAATTAAAATCAATTTTAGGTTGTTTGTACACTTCAGATGTTCCTTTCTCGAAATCGTATTTAAAAATGACGGAAGGCACAGTGAATGAAGAGAATGAATAGAATCCAAAATTCTCATCTTTATTTACTGATATTCCACCTACAGTGCCAATTCCGGGCAGCTCAAGTGACTTGAGGAATTTACCGTCCAGATCCAAAATTTCAACATAACTTTTGGCATCCTTCAGATACGATAGGAAAATAAGCTTTTGGCTAACAGACACATCGGTTAGTACATACTCTTTTTGGGCTACAAAATCTGTCCAATTGGCTTCACCCGGGTTTTTAGGATCTATGGCAACCAACTTGTACATGGGTGCTTTATGATTGGTGAGTACAATCAATTTACCATTCAGATGGTCAATAACCTGATAGTCTGAATCAAAGCCTTTGGCTACTTGAATAAACTCCGATTTCGGATCGTTTAAATCTTTGATTCTAAAATTGTTGCCTGAAGTAGATTCAGATTCACTTACTATGAGATATGATTTGTCTTGAGTGACACCAGCACTATAAAAACGTTGTACATCACCATCAGGCTGAAATACTAGCACATCTTTATCTTGTGAAGTACCAATTTTGTGGTAATATATTTTTTGTGCTGAATTTTTCTCAGAGAGGGCACTTGCTTTTGGTTCTTCGTATCGACTATAGTAGAAACCATCGTTGTACCAAGACATTCCAGAGAATTTGACCCATTTCAGATTGTCAGTAGTATCTTTACCTGAAGCAATATTTTTTACGAATATTTCATTCCAGTCAGATCCGCCTTTAGAAATGCTGTATGCCAGATATTTCCCGTCTTCCGAAACGGAATATCCTGTGAGGGCAGAAGTACCATCTGCCGCCAAAGCATTAGGGTCTAGCAAAACTTTTCCTTTCTGATCCAAATTATCGGTAACATAAAGCACTGACTGATTTTTGAGTCCATCGTTGTAAGAATAAAAATATTTTCCGGCTTTGCGATAAGGAGCCGAAAATCTTTCAAAATTCCACATTTTAGTAATACGTTCGGCAACAAGATCTCGATAAGGTATTTGTTTTAAATATCCAAAAGTAGCCTCGTTTTGTTGTTTCACCCAATCTTTTGTTTGTTCAGAAAGATCGTCTTCGAGCCACCTGTAAGGGTCAGCAACTTGTACACCAAAATAGGTATCTATTGTGTCTGTTTTTTGGGTAACCGGATATGTTACCGGTATATATACCTTTTCTGTCTGCATATTACATGAAAGCAAATTGAAAGTTGCTATTACAATTAAAAGGTTCCATTTATTCATTTGAGTTACGTATTTTATATGATTAGTTTACTTTTTTCTTGTTGCTTATCTCGCAAATACCCCCAGAACCTGCCCGCTCCCAAAAACAAAACGGATAATATAATAATGGGCTGCAATATCCATCCCTCGAAATAAAAATAGCCAATAATAAAGCCTAACATGCCTCCAGCAATCATACCGGCAAAAGTGCCATTAGCTAAGTAGTAGTTCGGTTTACGGTAACCATGATGTCTCATGATATGCTTTTCTATGTTGAAAAAAGCAAGTTCATATTTTTTCCTGCCTGAAATACTGCCTTGCATCATATCCGGCAATTCCTCACAGATTTCATCGAGCCTCAACATATTGTCTTGGCAAACATTACATGTATTTTTTAAATTTTCGCTAATATTTGCCATACTTTTAAGTTGAGGCAAATGATAAAAGGCTATATCTTTGGGGTGGATTTTTGAAATTTGGTTATCTATTTTGCTATTAAACACAATAGACCATTTGTTTATGACCATATGGATTGAAAGTTAAACATTGCGAAAATAATGAATACTTTGCAAAGTGAGGTCAATAATAGTGAAATAAAAATTGAATTGGAAGTTAGGATAAATAAAAATATATAACCTGCATTCAAAAAGTAAAGTATAACGGCATATTTTTTGCGGATTTTATAAAAAATGTATAACCATGAACAAATTAGTTAAGCTATTCATTTTAATAAATTACCTGGTGGTATTCGGATTGTGGGGAGGAGTGAATACATCACATTCTCAAGAAGATGACGAATTAGAACCCGGTATGAAACCAGAAAAAATGTTTTGGTTTTTCATCAATGTTCAAGTGAAAAAAAACAAGCAGACTGAGTCAAATGAATACATTGTAAAACCTTCTGGCAGTGGCGTCTACCTAGGGAATGAGGATCAGTTTAGAAAAGATTTGTGGGGACAACGCAC
>JFJP01001898.1_pt1 | contig 36706 bp, 27 predicted proteins | sample 431651 | NCBI WGS metagenome assembly JFJP01 (sample SAMN02602958, study PRJNA72255) | Microbial mat metagenome, whole genome shotgun sequencing project. | biome: fresh water; feature: sink hole; material: water; isolation source: purple microbial (photo- and chemosynthetic) mats found in... | reverse complement strand
GGTAGCGAAGAAGGCTGCGGCAAAACCGGTAGCGAAGAAGGCTGCGGCAAAGCCGGTAGCGAAGAAGGCTGCGGCAAAACCGGTAGCGAAGAAGGCTGCGGCAAAGCCGGTAGCGAAGAAGGCTGCGGCAAAACCGGCCGTAAAAAAAGCGGCTCCTGCGCCTCAGGCTCCAGCACCGGCGGCAGCGGCTCCGTCAACAGCGGCCACTCCGGGTCTCAAGTCAGCACTCAATCCGACAGGTGCCTGGCCGTTCCCGACAGGTTCGCGCCCGAAGTAAGTTCGGCATTGCCGGGTGGGGCCAGTTTTCCGCCCCACCCGCTTTCTGCTCTGCCTGAGGCGTAACGCTTGTTACGCCTCTTTTCTTTTGCCATTGCCATGCGTGTTTTCCGTTTCAGTCGAGATGTCGGCGGATGCGATCAATGGCTTCGGTCAGCCGTTCGATACCGGTGGTATAGGCAAAGCGCAGATGGGTTTGCGCTGCGTGGCGGCCAAAGTCCACTCCCGGTGTGACGGCAACACCAGCTGTTTCCAGTAAGCGATAAGCGAACTGGTAGCTGTCCGGAGTCAGCGCACTGCAGTCGGCATAGGCATAGAAAGCGCCTTCCGGTTTTGCCTTCAGGCGGAAACCCAGCGCTTCGAGTTCGGGAACGAGAAAGTCCCGGCGTCGGCCAAATTCGGCACGCCGGTTTTCCAGGATGGCTAAGGTTTCCGGATGGAAAGCGGCCAGTGCGGCGTGTTGAGCCGGAGTCGATGGCGCGATGAACAGATTCTGCGCGAGTTTCTCGATGTCGCGCACGAAACGCTCCGGAACAACAAGCCAGCCGAGTCGCCATCCCGTCATGTTGAAATACTTCGAGAAACTTTGCACGACAAAAAGGTCGTCACCGAGTTGCAGTGCCGTTGATGCGTCACGCCCGTAGGTCAGTCCGTGATAGATTTCATCAACAATCAGCTGGCCTCCCTTGTTCCGGATAAAAGCGGCAATCGCCGCCAGCGTATCGTCGTCGAGCAGAGTCCCTGTGGGGTTGGCTGGTGAAGCGAAAAGTGCCCCCGCCGTGCGTTCGCCCCAGTATTTTTCGAGATCGGCGAGTTTCGGCTGGAAGCCGTTCTCGGCGCTTACGGGGATGCAGACTGGGGTGCCCTCGAAACTGCGCACGAAGTTGCAGTTGCAAGGATAGCCGGGGTCGGTGAGCAACCATTCGCTACCGGGTTCGGCGAGACAGGCGAGGGCGAGCAGGAGCGCACCGGAGGCACCGGCCGTGACCACGATGCGCGAGGCGGGGATGACTGCTCTGTAGCGCGTCTTGTAGAAATCCGCAATAGCTTGCCGAAGTTCGGGCAGGCCGAGTGCCGGTGTGTAGAACACGCGTCCGGTAGCAATGTGCGCCTGTGCTGCGGCGATGATCGGTTCGGGCGTCGGGAAGTCGGGTTCGCCGATTTCCATGTGAATGATGTCCCGGCCTTCGGCTTCGAGTACTCTGGCACGAGCCAGCAACTCCATGACGTGGAAGGGCGCGATACGGGCAAGGCGGCTGGCAGGAAAGTTTGGCATGGTCTAGAGGAGAAAATGTCTGAAGGAAAGCTGGAGTTTACTCACAAGTCAGGGGACAGGTGAAAAAAAGCCGCCCGAAGGCTGCTTTCGTGATGAGGAAATCAGCTTAGGCTTTGAACTTCGCTTCGAAATCATCGCGGATGGCGGCCAACTTGGCGGGCAGCTTGGCGCCCATCTTGCCGAACCATTCCTTGACGCCTTCGAGTTCGCCGAGCCAGGTCTGCTTGTCAAGGTTGGTGACGTTGGCGAACTGCTCCTTGGTGAAGCTGGCACCGCTCCAATCCATGTCCTCGTAGTTGGGGATCGTGCCAAGGACGGTTTGCTTGCCGGCAACTTTTCCTTCGCAACGCTCGATGATCCACTTGAGCACACGGGCGTTGTCGCCGAAGCCGGGCCAGGCGAAACCGCCCTTGTCGTCGGTGCGGAACCAGTTGACCATGAAGATCGGCACTTGCTTGTCGGCAACGGTACCCATCTTCAGCCAGTGGCTGTAGTAGTCGGCCATGTGGTAGCCGCAGAACGGCAGCATGGCGAACGGGTCGCGACGGACAACGCCTTGCTGGCCGAAAGCGGCTGCGGTGGTTTCCGAACCGAGGGTGGCAGCAGCGTAAACGCCGTGTTCCCAGTCAGCAGTCTGGCAGACCAGCGGCACAGTCGACGCGCGACGACCGCCGAACAGGAAGGCCGAGATCGGCACGCCGTCAGCATTCGACCAGTCCTTGTCGATGCACGGGCACTGCGCTGCGGGGGCGGTGAAGCGTGAGTTTGGATGCGCTGCCTTGGTGCCTTTCTCCTTGGCAATTTCAGGCGTCCAGTCGTTGCCCTGCCAGTCTATGGCGTGCGCCGGTGCCGGGCCCATGCCTTCCCACCACACATCGCCGTCGTCGGTCAGTGCGACATTGGTGAAGATGGTGTTCTCGGCGAGCGAGGCCATGGCGTTGAAGTTGGTCATGTCGTTGGTGCCCGGGGCCACACCGAAGAAACCGGCTTCCGGGTTGATGGCGTAGAGACGGGTCACGCCGTCAGCGCCCTTGCGCGGCTTGATCCAGGCGATGTCGTCACCGATGGTGGTGATCTTCCAGCCCTTCAGTTCTTTCGGCGGAACCAGCATGGCGAAGTTGGTCTTGCCGCAGGCCGACGGGAAAGCGGCGGCAACGTAGTGCTTGTTACCGGACGGCGATTCGACACCGAGGATCAGCATGTGCTCGGCCATCCAGCCGCCGTCACGCGCCATGTTGGAGGCGATACGCAGCGCCAGACACTTCTTGCCGAGCAGGGCGTTGCCGCCGTAGCCCGAACCATAGGACCAGATCTCACGTGTTTCGGGGTAGTGAACGATGTACTTGGTGGTCGGGTTGCACGGCCATTTCGGATCCTTGGTGCCGGCTTCCTTCGGCGCGCCGATCGAATGCACGCAAGGCACGTACACGCCGTTGGTGCCGAGTACCGGGAACACGTCCTTGCCCATGCGAGTCATGATGCGCATGTTGGTTACAACGTAGGCGGAGTCGGTGATTTCAATGCCGATCTGGGCGATCGGTGAGCCGATTGGGCCCATCGAGAACGGAATGACGTACAGGGTGCGCCCCTTCATGCAGCCCGTGAACAGCGGCTTGAGAGTTTCACGCATCTTGGCCGGATCTTCCCAGTTGTTGGTTGGGCCGGCGTCATCCTTGTTCTTCGAGCAGATGTAGGTGCGGTCTTCAACGCGTGCCACGTCTGAAGGATCGGACACGGCCAGGAAGGAATTCTTGCGCTTCTTGAGTTTGACGTAGGTGCCGGCTTCGATCAGTTCCTGGCACAGGCGATCATATTCTGCCTGGGAACCGTCGCACCAGACGACGCGATCCGGTGTAACCAGTGCGGCGATTTCGGCGACCCATTTCTTGAGACCTTCGTGCTTGACGTAATCAGGGGCGTTGATCGATACAGTTTGACTCATGGCAATACTCTCTTTAAAGGACAGTGGAAAAAACGGATAAGCAGTGCTGCAGCGTAATGCGGAAATACCCAATGCGAGCGGTGAGCCTGAGAAGGCCGGCGGGCTCCGAACAGGGAGCAACGTCGGTTGCGCCTGGAGAAAAACTTGCCCAGCGCAGGGGAGAGGGTTCAGTCATGCTCAAGGTGAGTATTACCAAATTCGGGCACTGTAAATCATACCACAGCTGAATTCGGCAGGGCGCCCGGAGAAGCGTTTTTGATACTGTTTTTTTTACTACCCCGATAAGTACTAATCCAGCTATGATTCGGCGCGCGATGCGCAATGAATTGATCTGCCCTTGGGCGTTGATCACGAGTGCGCTTCAATTTTCCTTGCCGCTGAGATATGTTTATGTTGTTTCTCATATAATTACGCTATCTAATTATTTTTATTGATTTTTATGATTCCGGTGATAAACTTGCGTAAAATGTTCCGTAACATTTGTTTCTTGCCGGAGACCTCACTGATGCGGATTGCGCTGAAAACAGCACTGTTTGTTGCCTTGCTGGGCGTCAGTCTGCTGGCCGTCGAAAGCACTCAAGCCGTTGAACAGGGCAAAGCCAGGCTGGTCTCGCAGAAAAACAAGTTGAAGCCGGCGGTGTCCAGGACCAAGGCGGTTCAGGTCGCCAAAAAAAGCAAGTCCTCGCTCCTGGCGCAGCAGAAACTCTCCAGCAGGAGTTTGTCAAGTAGTTCCGAGCAGTGGCAGCTCACGCACAATCCGGCGGTGCAATCCGGTTCAGCGCTGGTCATTGCCCTGGGTGGGGGTGATGCCCTGTTCCAGAAGAATGCCAACCTGATTGCGCCGATCGCCTCGATCACCAAGCTGATGACAGCCATGGTCGTGCTGGATAGCTCGCCAGGTCTGCAAGCGCCGATCACCATCTCGGATGACGATGTCGATACCCTGCGCGGCAGTCGTTCGCGCCTGCACGTGGGTTCGGTGATGACGCGAGAGTCCGCGCTGCTGCTCGCCTTGATGTCTTCGGAGAATCGTGCAGCGAACGCGCTGGCTCGCCATTATCCGGGAGGAATGCCGGCGTTTCTGGCGGCGATGAATATCAAGGCCCAAGCGCTTGGGATGAGAGATACCCGTTTTGAAGATCCGACCGGGCTGAACAGCAATAATGTCTCTACCGCCCATGACTTGGCGAAGATGGTTGCTGCAGCGCACCGTTATCCGCTGATCCGGGAATTGTCCACCATGCCAGAAGCAACCGTGGAAGTTGGCGGGCGGGAACTGGCCTATCGCAATACGAATCCGCTGGTGAAAAGCACCGCCTGGGATGTCGGACTTTCCAAAACCGGCTACATCCATGAAGCCGGCAAGTGCCTGGTCATGCAGGCCCGCCTTGCCGATCAGCCGGTGGTCATCGTGCTGCTGGATTCCGTTGGCAAATTGACCCGGGTGGGTGATGCCAACCGGATCAAGCGCTGGATGGAGAGCACCCAGACGCACACGCAGGTATCACGCAAGCCGTCGACGCATGCTGCACTAGCGCGGGAAGTTGTGCCTGGCCGGAGCTGATTGCGGCTAGGTGACTGAGGGAAAAAACCGCGCTTCAGGCGTGGCTTTTTGGTATCGGGTGTTCTACTTGGCAGGCGTCGGGCGGTAACCCAGGGCACGCGAAATCTCGTCAGCCGTTTCCTTGATCTGAACCGCCCAGCCCGGATGGTGCCGATCCGTCGGAGCCGAGATGGAAAGTCCGGCGACGATTGTTCCTCCCTCGTTGCGGATCGGCGAGGCGACACAGCGCAGGCCGAGTTCAGCTTCTTCGTTGTCGTAGGCCAGATCGTGCCGGCGAACCTGGTCGAGTTCCTTTTCCAGTGTGCCCAGATGGGTCAATGAATGCGGTGTCTTGCCCGGCAGACCGGTACGCTTGGCATAGGCGCGAATACTTGCCGCACTCTCGGCGGCAAGAAACAATTTTCCGAGCGAAGTCAGGTGCAAGGGCGCGCGCCCCCCAACCAGATAAACGACGCGTACCAGCGCGCGACCGCTTGAGGTGCGCTCGACGTAGATGATTTCATCACCATCGCGAATGCCCAGATTGATGGCTTCGCCAATTTTTTCGTGCAGGGTTTGCATGAAGGGCAGGGCGATTCCACGCATGTTGATTCGTGATTTGACGATGTTGCCCAGTTCAAGCAGACGGATACCGAGCGCGTAAGTATTGGCATCCTGGCGTTCAACCAAGCGTGACTGGGTCATCACGGCCAGAATTCTATGCGCCGTCGAAGGATGCAATCCGGTGGCCTGCGCCAGCAACTTGAGCGTTGCCGGTTCCGTGGTGTTGGCCAACACGTCGAGCAATGACATCATGCGCTCGATAACCTGAATAGATCCTTTTTCTGCTTGCTGCTCGACCATCTCGTTTGTCCTGAACCTTTTGTTTTATCCTGCGTGGGAATAACATCGCACGTTCCGCCTGATCGGACGCGGGGTCATTGGTCACCGTGGGTTAGTACAATATTTTAACATCATGCGCATGGCTCTGTTCGTTACCTACCACAAAGGAATGTAATGCTGCAACCTGACGATCTTCTGGCGATCCCGCTCTGGATCAATGGGCACGCTTATCTCACCATGGCTCCGGCTTTTCTGGATGTGCGTAATCCGGCTAACGGCAAGATATTGCGGCGGACCCCGCTGTGCGGCGCCGATGCGGCGCGCAAAGCGGTCGCGGCGGCGCAGGACGCTCTGGTTCCGTGGGCGGCGCATGACGCGGCGCGGCGCACCGCCCTTTTTGCCGCTTTGGGAGACGCGCTGGCGGGTTACGCCGGGCATTTTTCCCGACTGATTGCTGAGGAAACCGGCAAGGACAGTGATGCGGCAGTTGCCGAAGTAGCTGCCGCAGTAGCGCTGTTGCGTACGGCGGTGGCTGGCAAGGCTTCAGGGGTGCTTGGCGTTATCGGCGATACGGCGATGCCGCTGCTCGCTGCCCTGCAACTCGCTGTTCCTGCCCTGCTGGCAGGTGCGGCAGTCGTTATCCGGCCCTGCCCGGAGGCGCCCTCGGCGCTTTTCGCCTTGGCTGAGTTGACCGGCCGCTGCGGTTTTCCGGGCGGTGTCTTCAATATCCTGCATGGCGGCGAGGCGGCTGTGGAAGGCCTGCGTGCGGCGGGTGCGGTAATCCTGTTTTGAGTGCGTACAGGGATTCGGGTGTGTCACGCCTTGCTGTCGCCCGGGCCGGTCTGTGCAATGCCGCGAGCACTTGCCCTTGACGGGGAAGGCGCAAGGTGCTCTCCGGCACCTATAATACCGGCCATGAGCGATCACGATCAGCACAACCACAGTCACCATCCCCCTCCGGATGCCGGGCCACGCCTGATCTGGGCGCTGCTGCTGACTCTCGGCTTTGCCGCAGTCGAGACCATGGCCGGGTTCTGGTCAGGGTCACTGGCGCTGCTTGGTGATGCCGGGCACATGGTGACCGACAGTGCCTCGCTCGGTTTGGCGGCGTTTGCCGCCACGCTGGCCAGGCGTCCGCCTTCGCCCCGGCACACCTATGGCCTGGGGCGTGTGGAAACGCTGGCGGCCCTGCTCAACGTCCTGTTCATGGCGCTGGTGGTGGTCGCTATCTCGGTCGCTGCAATCCATCGCTTTCTTGAACCGGCGACAATCAATGGCGAGGCCGTAACGCTGGTCGCGATCATCGGCCTGGGCATCAATATCGGCGTCGCCTGGCTGCTCATGCACGGCGAGCAGACGATGAATACGCGCGGGGCCCTGCTGCACGTGATGGGCGATCTGCTCGGCTCGGTGGCGGCGCTGGTGGCCGGGGCGGTGATCGTTTTTACCGGCTGGACGCCCATTGATCCCTTGCTCTCGCTGCTGATCTGCGTGCTGGTGCTCGGTTCCAGTCTGCGCCTGCTGCGTGAAGTCTTGCGTGCGCTGCTGGAGGGGGTGCCGGCGCATCTTTCGGTCGAAGAGATCGGCCGGGCGCTGGCGGCGGTACCGGGCGTCAGGTCGGTACATGATCTGCATATCTGGACGCTGTCGTCGAGTCGCATCGCGCTGTCGGCGCATCTGGTCGTCGAGGGTCTTGCCCAGTGGCCGGAAGTGCTTGCGGCAGCGAAGCATGTCCTGCTGCATCGGGGAATCTCGCATGTCACCCTACAGCCTGAATCAGGCCTGCACACGGTGCGCTGGCTGCAGCATGATACGGGCCGGGATGTGGCCACAGGCATCAATGACGGAGCTCAGTCGTGAGAGTCATCGTACAGCGCGTCGGATCGGCGCGGGTTGAAGTCGTGGGCGAAGTCGTCGCTGCCATCGGAATGGGTCTGCTGGTACTGGCCGGGGTCGAAGAGAACGATGGCGAGGCTGATCTCGTCTGGCTTTCGTCCAAACTGACCCGCTTGCGCATTTTTCCCGATGCCGCCGGGGTGATGAACCGCAGCATCGTTGACGTCGGTGGTAAAATCCTGGCGGTCAGTCAATTCACGCTTCTGGCCTCGGTACGAAAAGGGAATCGACCTTCCTGGAGCCGCGCGGCGCGGCCGGAGGTCGCGCAGCCGCTGTTTGAACGCTTTGTCCGCCAGATGGAGGCCGATCTTGGGCGCGAGGTGCCGACCGGCGTTTTCGGTGCCGATATGCAGGTGCATCTGGTCAACGATGGCCCGGTGACGATTTTCATCGATTCAAAAGCCTCGGAATAGGTACTTGATCGACAGGCTGAAGACGAAAATATTCCCCTTTGGAAAAATACGGATGACATAAATTGTGCTGTGTTTCCGTTTGCTCGCGGGATTTGAGAGGATTATAATGCCCAACTTTGCCAGTCTGCTGCTGCCTGACTTCTGCGCGCGATGAGGCGCTCGGCGCTGGCCCGTATAGAGGATGAGGTTCGCCGCCGTTTTACCCGATCATTCTGCGCCGCAGGCATTGCGCTGGCGCATTCACCGTTTTCCATTCATCAATGAGGAGTTTATTCCGAAATGTCGCTACCTTTCCCGATACTTGCCGCTGAGGAAGCGGCGGAAATGATCCAGAATGGCCAGAGCATCGGCTTCAGCGGTTTTACCGCCGCCGGGGCGGCCAAAGCGGTGCCGTTTGCCCTAGCGCAGAAAGCGCGCCGTGAGCATGCGGCCGGCCGGCCTTTCAAGGTCGGCGTGATGACCGGTGCTTCCACCGGCAAGTCGCTCGATGGTGCTTTGGCCGAGGCCGAAGCGATCAGTTTCCGTACGCCTTATCAGGGCAATGCCCTGCTGCGCAAGCAGATCAATTCCGGCCAGGTCAAATTTTTCGACATGCACCTGTCTTCGGTGGCGCAGAGCGTGCGTTACGGCGCTCTCGGCAAGGTGCACTGGGCCGTAGTCGAGGCCTGCGACATTACGGCCGGCGGTGGCGTGGTGTTGTCCACTTCGGTGGGCAACTCGAATACCTACATGCGACTGGCCGACAAGATCATCATCGAACTGAACGCCAGGCATCCGACTTCTCTGCTCGGCATGCACGATATTTTCGAGCCGAAGGATCCGCCAACACGACAGGAAATTCCGATTTTCAGCGCGTCGGACCGGGTGGGCTCACCCATCTGCATCGTAGATCCGAAAAAAATCGCGGGTGTGGTATTGACCGATTTGGCCGATGAGTCCGCTGGTTTTGACGAGGCAACAGCGCTAACCGACCGGATCGGCCAGAACGTCGCCGATTTCCTGGCGGCCGAGATGAAACTAGGGCGCATTCCACGGGAATTCCTGCCCTTGCAGTCGGGTGTCGGCAATATTGCCAACGCGGTTCTGGCGGCTCTGGGTCAGAGCCGGGATATCCCGGCGTTCGAAATGTACACGGAAGTACTGCAGGATTCCGTGGTGCCGTTGCTGGAAAATGGCCGTTGCAAGTTTGCTTCGACCTGCTCGCTGACGCTGAGTCCCGAAGCGATGCGCAAAGTAACGGAGAATCTTGATTATTACAAGAGTCGCATCATCATGCGCCCGCAGGAAATCACCAATAATCCGGAAATCGTGCGGCGTCTGGGGATTGTGTCGATGAACACGGCCATCGAAGTTGACCTGGGCGGCAACGTCAATTCGACGCATGTGATGGGCAAGACGATGATGAACGGCATCGGCGGATCGGGTGATTTCACGCGCAATGCCTATCTGTCGATTTTCTCCTGCCCGTCGACGGCTAAAGGCGGGATGATTTCCGCTATCGTGCCGGTAGCTTCGCACATGGACCACAGCGAGCACTCGGTGCAGATCATCGTTACCGAGCAGGGCGTGGCCGATTTGCGCGGCAAGGATCCGCACGAGCGTGCACTGCTGATCATCGAGAAATGCGCTCACCCGGATTACAAGGAGCAATTGCGTGACTATCTGAAACTGGTGGGCCCAGGGAGCCATGAGCCGATGTCGCTGTCGTTGGGCTTTGCCATGCACCGGCAGTTCCTGCGCCATGGAGATATGCGCCAGATCAACTGGGACGAGTATCGTTGATCTGATTTTGTCTTGAGCGGCCCCGCGCCAGCGGGGTTGCCTCTCGCAGTGCCTCCGGGCTCCATGAAGTCAAGCTGATAGTGCTTGGCTTCGCCCCACTGTTCGCACGCCCGGCAATCGCGTAACGCGATTGATCCGCTTCGCGGCTTCGTTCAGGGCAATTGCATGAATGCCTTTGTCATGCTTATATGGCTCCATATGGCCAATGTAAGTGTCGTCCCGGCGAAAGCGCCCCGCAGGAAGTGCCCTTGGAGTGCCGGGACTCAGTATGTGCCCCAAATCCATGGATTCCGTCTTTCGCCGGAATGGCGATGAAAATTCAGCCGGCTGATGACGATTCCATTGACATTCATGCAATCGCCCTGCGGCTTCGTTTCGCCCCTCTCTCCTCACGTCAAAACCATGCTATAAGTACGGTTTTGGTGCTGCAAGAATAAAGTGACCACGATAATAGTTGTGTGATTTTTAATATTAGAGTATTCTAATACACATGAAAAAGAAATCCTGCCCCGTTTTCCGTAACGCGCGCTCTTTCATGGTAGCGCTGGTGATCTCCTTTCCCGTGGCCGCGCAAAGCTTGCCGACGGTTGTGGTGCAGCCGCATGCGGTGGATCTGACCTTGCCGGTCGAGGCGACGGTCGAGGCGGTTGTACAGAGCACGCTGACATCACAGGTCTCCGGCCGTGTCATCGAGATGCGCGTCGATGCCGGGCAGAGCGTAAGGAAAGGGGAATTGCTGCTACGCATTGACGCCCGCGAGGCGAGCGAAGTCGCGGCCGGTGCGTCGGCGCAGTACATCAATGCCAAGGCCAATTACGAGCGCATGAAGAATCTGCAGAAGCAGAATTTCATCAGTCAGGCGGCGCTGGACAAGGCCAAGGCGGACTTCGAGGCGGCCCAGGCCGTGCGCGGTCAGGCCGGAGTCAGTCTGGGCCATACCAGCGTGACGGCTCCGATTTCGGGTATCGTCGCCCAGCGCCTGATCGAGCAGGGGGAAACGGCGGCGCCGGGCAGGCCGTTGCTGACCCTCTACGACCCAAACGGCTTGCGTGTGACGGCCAGCATTCCGCAGTACCAGTTACCGCAGATGCGTAATGTAAAGCAAGCCAGGATCGAATTCCCTGAACTCGGGCAATGGGTCGAGGCGAAGGCGGTGAGTCTCCTGCCGACAGCCGATGTCGCCACGCACGTTTCGCAGGTGCGCGTGGCTTTGCCGGCGAATCTGAAAGACGTGATCCCCGGCATGTTTGCCCGTGTTCATTTCGTCATCGGCCGTGTGCAGCGCATGACCGTGCCTGCTGCATCCGTCCTTCGTCGAGGCGAAGTGGCGGCGGTTTACGTGCAGAACGAACAGGGTGCCGTGTCCTTGCGGCAAGTACGCCTTGGCGAGACGTCGGCTGGCGGCGAAATCGAGGTACTGGCTGGCCTGACGAGCGGCGAGTGTGTCGTGCTTGACCCGATCAAGGCCGGCATCGCCCTGAAGTCTGCAACCCATCAGGGACAGAACAGGAAATAGCGCAACTGAAGTGCTACCAGGAGCAGCCAAGGCAGCAATCCACTGATTACGCATTTCAACACGCGGGTTTAAACGTCGAGGAGAGAAAAATGGCTCACATCGTAATTGTCGGTGCTGGCATTGGCGGCTTGCCGATGGCTTTCGAGATGCGTGAAATTGCCCGTCCTGAAGATCGTGTCACGGTTGTCGCAAACACGCCGACGTTTCATTTTGTTCCCTCTAACCCATGGGTGGCGGTGGATTGGCGCAAGCGCGAGGAGATCGAACTGGAGATCGCGCCTTTGCTGGCCAATCGTCAAATCGATTTTGATCCGGCTGGCGTCAGGCGCGTGCATCCGGAAGAGAATTGTCTGGAAATGGGCGACGGTCGCCGTCTCGAATACGATTTTCTGATCATTGCCACTGGCCCGAAGCTGGCCTTCGACGAGATCGAAGGGCTTGGGCCGCAGGGACATACGCAGTCGATTTGCCACGTTGATCATGCCTTGCAGGCGAAGGACGAATGGGCAAAATTTGTTGCCGACCCGGGCCCCATCGTTTCGGGTGCCGTGCAGGGGGCTTCATGCTTCGGACCGGCTTACGAATTCACCATGATCATGGAAACCGATCTGCGCCGGCGCAAAATCCGCGACAAGGTGCCGATGACCTTTGTGACTTCGGAGCCTTATATCGGACACCTTGGCCTCGGTGGCGTCGGTGATTCCAAGGGGCTGATGGAGTCAATTTTCCGCGACAAGCACATCAAGTGGATCTGCAATGCCAAGGTGATGAAAGTTGAAGCCGGCAAGATGTTCGTCACCGAACACGACGAGGATGGCAAGCCGAAGAAGGAGCATCTGTTGCCGTTCAAGTATTCGATGATGCTGCCGGCCTTCAAGGGGGTCGATGCAGTGTCTGGCATCGAGGGACTGACCAACCCGCGCGGCTTTGTCCTGATTGACGCCTTCCAGCGCAACCCGAAATTCCAGAACATCTATTCGATTGGCGTTTGCGTGGCGATTCCGCCGGTCGAAGTGACGCCGGTGCCGACCGGTACGCCGAAAACCGGGTACATGATTGAATCGATGGTAACGGCTACCGCGCATAACATTCGTGCCGTTCTCGATGGACTGGAGCCAGATCGCCACGCGACCTGGAACGCCATCTGTCTGGCCGACTTCGGCGCCACGGGGGCGGCTTTTGTGGCCTTGCCGCAGATTCCGCCACGCAACGTGAACTGGTTCTCGCACGGCAGGTGGGTGCATGTAGCCAAGGTGGCTTTCGAAAAATATTTCATGCACAAGCTGAAGAAGGGTACCTCCGAGCCGATTTACGAAAAATACGTGATGAATGCTCTGGGCATCATGAAACTCAAGGACAAGCAATAATAATGGGCATTTCCGGCCGTATAGCAAAATTTTTCCAGGCGTCGCAGATGACGCCCCTGCTGGCGCTCGTCGCGCTATTGATGGGCATTTTCGCCACCCTGGTGACGCCGCGCGAAGAAGAGCCGCAGATCGATGTGACCATGGCCAGCGTCTTCGTCGCCTTCCCGGGGGCGTCGGCCAAGGACGTTGAAAATCTGGTGGCGACGCCGGCCGAGCAGGTGTTCTCGCGCATGTCCGGCATCGAACACGTGTTCTCGGTATCGCGCCCCGGCATGGCGGTCATCACCGTGCAGTTCGACGTCGGCGTCAAGTACAACGATGCGATTCTGCGCCTTTACGATACCGTGCATTCCAATCGCGACTGGCTGCCGCCCAATCTGGGCGTGCAGGAGCCGATCATCAAGCCGAAGGGCATCGACGATGTGCCCATTGTGGCGCTGACCTTCCACACCTCTGATGAACAGCGCTCGGCCTTTGACTTGCAGCAGGTGGCGCGGGCGGCGGAAATCGAGTTCAAGCGGATCAAGGGGACACGCGACATCTCGACGATAGGCGGTCCGGATCACGTCATTCGCGTGGTGATGGACAGCGAGCGCATGAATGCCTACGGCGTGACGCCGCAGGATCTCTCGGCGGCCCTGAAAGTCGGCAATGCCCTGCAATCATCAGGCAAGTTGGTGGCCGGCAATCGCGAGGTGCTGGTGCAGACCGGCACCTATCTCGAATCGGCGGCCGACGTCAGGCAACTCGTGGTGGCCGTGCGCGGCGAGGCCAAGGGGCGCAAGCCGGTATTCATGGGTGACGTGGCGCGCGTCGAAGACGGCCCCGATCAGCCGGGAAAATACGTGTGGTTCGGCAGCAAGGACGGAGAAGTTCCTGCGGTGACCATACAGATTTCCAAGAAGCCCGGGGTCAATGCCGCCGACGTCGCCGATGGCGTGATTGCCCGTGTCGCCTCGCTCAAGGGAACGGTGATCCCGGAAGGTGTCGAAGTCACGGTCACCCGCAACTACGGTGAAACGGCGACGGACAAGGCGCAGAAGCTGATCGGCAAACTGGTCTTTGCCACGGCCTTCGTCGTGCTGCTGGTTTTCTTCGCGCTGGGACGACGCGAGGCGCTGATTGTCGGTGTCGCGGTAACGCTGACGCTGGCCGCAACGCTGTTTGCTTCGTGGGCGTGGGGCTTCACGCTCAACCGCGTCTCGCTCTTTGCTCTGATTTTCTCGATCGGCATTCTGGTTGACGACGCCATCGTCGTCGTCGAAAACATTCACCGCTGGCAGGGGCTGTACCCTGGAAAACCCTTGCTTGAAATCATTCCTAATGCCGTTGATGAGGTCGGCGGGCCGACCATCCTCGCCACGCTGACGGTGATCGCCGCCCTGCTACCGATGGCTTTCGTCAGCGGCCTGATGGGGCCGTACATGAGCCCGATCCCGATCAACTCGTCGATGGGCATGCTCATTTCGCTGGCCGTGGCGTTTGTCGTCACGCCGTGGCTGGCGGCGCGGTTGATGAAGGTACATACGAGCGTCTTGCCCAAGATTACTGAAAAAGGCCTTAGCGGCAAGATGGACGCCTTTTTTCGGCGCCTGCTGACCCCCTTCCTTGTCGCGAAAACCGGCGCTGCGGCGCGCAAAAAGCTGTTGCTGGTCATCATCCTGCTGATCCTCGGTTCGGTGTCGCTGGCCGGCTTCAAGCTGGTGGTACTCAAGATGCTGCCCTTCGACAACAAGAGCGAATTCCAGATTGTTCTCGACATGCCGGTCGGAACGCCTCTGGAGGAAACGGCACGGGTGCTGCACGAGATTGGCGCCGAAGTCGCCAGGGTGCCGGAAGTGGTGAATTATCAGGCCTATGCCGGCACGGCCAGTCCGATCAATTTCAATGGTCTGGTGCGCCAATACTATTTGCGCGCCTCGCCGGAATCCGGCGACCTGCAGGTCAACCTGGCCGACAAGAAGCACCGCTCGCGTGCCAGTCACGAAATTGCCGTGTCTGTGCGCGAGGCTGTCGAAACGATAGGCCGCAAGTCCGGCGGCAACGCCAAGGTGGTCGAAGTGCCGCCCGGTCCGCCGGTGATGTCGCCGATTGTCGCCGAAGTTTACGGGCCGGACTACCAGGGACAGATCGCTGTCGCCAAGAGCGTGCGCAAGGTACTGGAAAATACGCCTGATCTTGTCGGCATCGACGATTCGGTACAGGCCGATGCCAGGAAGACCGTGCTGCACGTGCTGCAAAGCAAGGCCGCCTTGCTTGGCGTGGCCCAGAGCGACATCGTCGACGTGGTGCGCATGGGCTTGGCCGGCGAGGATGTGACGCCGGTACATAACGCCGAATCGAAGTTCGGAATTCCGGTGCGCGTCATCTTGCCTGCCGAGAAACAGAGTTCGCTCGATGCGCTGCTCAAACTCAAGGTGCGCTCGCGGGAAGGCCAACTGGTACCGGTTTCCGAAGTCGTCGAGGTACGTGATCAGCCGCGAGAAAAAACGGTCTTTCACAAGGATCTGCTGCCGGTGGTTTACGTCTTCGGCGACATGGGCGGCAAACTCGATTCGCCGCTTTACGGAATGTTCGATGCGCGTGGCGAGATCGTCGGCAAGCCGCTCGACCAGGGCGGTACTCTGGGTGAATGGTTCATCAGACAGCCGTCCGACCCCTACGCCGGCTACAGCATCAAGTGGGACGGCGAGTGGCAGGTGACTTACGAGACCTTCCGCGACATGGGCATTGCCTACGGCGTCGGCCTGATTCTCATCTACCTGTTGGTGGTGGCGCACTTCAAGAGCTATCTGGTGCCGCTGGTGATCATGGCGCCGATCCCGCTGACCATCATCGGTGTAATGCCCGGTCATGCGCTGCTCGGCAGCCAATATACGGCGACTTCGATGATCGGCATGATCGCTCTGGCCGGCATCATCGTGCGCAACTCGATCCTGCTCGTCGACTTCATCAGGCAGCAGGCGGCCAGCGGAATGGACTTCGCCGAGGCAGTGATCCAGTCCGCCGCCGTGCGTGCCAAGCCGATTGCGCTGACCGGGCTGGCCGCCATGCTCGGTGCATTGTTCATCCTCGACGACCCGATTTTCAACGGGCTGGCGATCAGCCTGATCTTCGGCATTTTTGTGTCCACCGTGCTCACACTGGTGGTCATTCCGGTGCTTTACTACGCAGCTTTCAACAAGGAATACGTATCATGAGTTCATGTATTACAACAGAACGCGCCATCCGCATCATGGCCGGAGCTTTTATCCTGATTTCGCTTGCTCTCGGTGTCGAAGCCAGTCCGTTGTTCGTTTCAAAATACTTCCTGTGGTTCACTGCCTTCGTCGGCGTCAATCTGTTTCAGAGCGGCTTCACCCGCTTCTGTCCGGCCGAAGCCATCATGGTCAAACTCGGCCTCAAGCGCAGTGACGGTGGTTCCTGCAGCAACTGAAAACCACTCGCGTTTGAGCGCTCGGGTAAAGTGCGGCTATTCCCTGGTACGCTGATGACGCAAGGGGTCGAGCAAGGAGGACAGGCCGTTGTGATCGAGTTCATGCATGAGGGCAAGCAGACGACCGATTTCGCCGGACGGGAAGCCTTCCCGGGCAAACCAGTTGAGGTAGTTGCCGGGCAGATCGGCTATCAGGCGCCCCTTGTATTTGCCGAAGGGCATGCTGCGGGTGACGAGGAGCAGGAGGTCTTCGGGCTTCACTTCAGCTCCGGCATTCGGGGATACCTTACTTTTTGTTGTCCATTTCCCGCACAAAACGCCTGATGTCGGCTTCCAGAACGCCGGTATCGGTTCCGTAACACCCCACCATCTGGATCTCTTCGATGACATTCTGCTCGTTGCCGCTCGGGTCGGAAGTGGAGGTGCTCGCACCGAAATGCTGCGCTTTCCAGCGCGCCAGCATCAGTTCCTGATCCGTCAGGCCCGTTTGTACTCCTTGCGGAATCTCGCCACCCAGTTCAATCAGAACTTTGACCACCTCGGTACGACCGCCGCGAAGCGCCATCGACAAGGGTGAGGTGGGTTCGCGGTTGTCGCTAAAATTGACCTTGGCCCCACGCAGGATCAACTCGCGTGCAATCTCGGCGAAGCCCATGAAACAGGCCATGGCCAGCGGAAGACCGGGGTCGCCCTTGCCGTCATGCAACTCGACCTCGGCGCCGGCGTCGAGGGCGGCGATCACTTCAGACAACTGACCCGTGCGAATCGCTTTGATCAGATCGACTTCTGGGCTCACAACAAAATCTCCAAGGGATGAATCACCTGCTGAATTATAGAGTCAATATTATCAGTTGCGACCGGCCGGGGGGCAATAGTTGCGGCAGAAGCTTCGGCTTTGCTCAGGAATGGGGCCATCCTGGCGAGATCAGGCCAAAGGATTCGGTGCTTATATGCCCAGCGCTACCGCTTCGGCAATCCTGATGCCGTCGATTCCGGCGGAGAGGATGCCGCCTGCGTAACCGGCGCCTTCGCCGGCCGGATAGAGACCTTTTACATTAACACTCTGGTAATCCTCGCCGCGCGTGATGCGCAGCGGAGACGAGGTGCGCGTCTCGACGCCGGTAAGCATCGCGGCGGGCAGGGCAAAGCCCCTGATCTGGCGGTCGAAGACGGGTAGCGCTTCGCGCATCGCGGCGATGGCAAAATCCGGCAGGGCCGTGGAAAGATCGGTCAGATGAACTCCGGGCTGGTACGACGGGATGACCGTGCCGAGTTGCGTCGAAGGCCGCCCGGCCAGGAAATCGCCGACGAGCTGTCCGGGTGCTTCGTAGGTGCCACCGCCCAGAGCGAAGGCGTGCCTTTCGAGACGGCGCTGGAAGGCGATGCCGGCCAGCGGGTTGCCGGCGCCGGCACCGGTAAAATCGCCAGGCGAGACGTTTACGACAAGGCCTGCATTGGCATTGCGCTCGGTACGCGAATACTGGCTCATGCCGTTAGTCACCACGCAGTTCGCTTCGGACGTGGCGGCCACCACCTGCCCGCCGGGGCACATGCAGAAGCTATAGACCGCCCGCCCGTTGGACGCGTGATAGACCAGCTTGTAGTCGGCCGCACCGAGCAGCGGGTTGCCGGCATTCGGGCCGAGGCGTGCCTTGTCGATCAGCGATTGCGGGTGCTCGATGCGGAAGCCGACGGCGAAGGGCTTGGCCTCCATGAAGACCCCGGCAGCATGGAGCATTTCGAAGGTGTCGCGTGCGCTGTGGCCGAGTGCCAGGATGACCTGGCTGGCGGCGATCTCTTCACCACTGGCCAGCCTGACGCCACGTACGTGTCCCTGCTCGATGTGCAGGCCGGTGACGCGGCTCTGGAAGCGGATTTCGCCGCCCAGTGTTTCAATCTCGTGGCGCATGCGTTCGACCATGCCGACCAGCCGGAAAGTGCCGATGTGCGGTTTGGCGACGTAAAGGATTTCGGCCGGTGCGCCGGCTTTGACGAACTCGTTCAGCACCTTGCGTCCCAGGTGGCGCGGGTCCTTGACCTGGCTGTACAGCTTGCCGTCCGAGAAGGTGCCGGCACCACCCTCGCCGAACTGGACATTCGATTCCGGGTCAAGCACCTTGTTGCGCCACAGTCCCCAGGTGTCCCTGGTGCGTTCGCGCACGGCCTTGCCGCGTTCCAGCACCAGTGGGCGAAACCCCATTTGCGCCAGGATCAGCGCGGCGAAAATGCCGGCCGGGCCGAAGCCCACGATCACCGGTCGGGTCGCGAGTGTGGCCGGCGCCTGCGCGACGAAGTGGTAGCTCGTGTCCGGCGTCGCTCCTGTCTTCGGGTTGTCGGCAAACTTCTGCAGCAGGGCGTCTTCATTATCGACGGCGACATCGACGGTATAGATGAACATCAGTGCATTTTTCTTGCGTGCGTCGTGGCTGCGTTTGAAGACGCTGATGTCGCGGATAGCCGTCTGCGCGATGCCCAGATGCCGGGCAACAGCGACCGGCAGCGCTGCCGGTGGATGTTCGAGCGGCAGACGCAGTTCGGAAATCCGGATCATGCGCCTGGCCCGGGATAGCCGCTACGCTGTTCAACCGGGCCGTCGGTCGTGAGCATGGCTGAGCAGCGACGACGGATACGTCAGATCAGGCATGCCGGGTCTCCGGGTAAAGGCCTTGAATGCCTCCGGTTGTCGCCGGGCAACTGCCGCGTTCGGTGATCAGTGCCGTGACGAAGCGCGACGGCGTCACGTCGAAGGCCGGGTTGCCGACCGCTGTATCGGCCGGCAACTGGCGAAGCGCAGCAGGCTGCCCGGTGGCGGCTATGCCCTGCATGACGCGCAACTCATCGCCGTCACGATCTTCAATGGGAATCGCAGTGCCGCTGGCACAATCGAAGTCAATGGTCGAGCGCGGGGCGGCGACATAAAACGGTACGCCTGCTTCACGTGCCGCCAGAGCCTTGAGGTAGGTGCCGACCTTGTTGGCGACATCGCCGTTGGCGGCGATGCGATCCGCGCCGACGATGACGGCGTCGACCTCCCCGCGCGCCAGTAACAGGCCGGCGGCATTGTCGGCGATCAGCGTGTGCGCTACGCCGTGCTGGCGGAGTTCCCACGCCGTCAGCAGCCCCTGATTGCGCGGCCGCGTTTCGGAAACCCAGACGTGGATGTCGATGCCGGAATCAAAGGCGGCATAGACCGGTGCCAGCGCCGTGCCGAAATCGACAGTGGCCAGCCAGCCGGCGTTACAGTGGGTCATAATGTCCAGAGGCTTGCGGCGCAGTTTCCCGGACTCAACGAGTGGCCGAAAAAGCGCCAGCCCGTGCTCGCCGATCTGCCGGCATTGCGCGACATCTTCTTCGGCAATCACTCCCGCCTCAAGCCAGGCCGCACCGGCGCGCTGTTCCGGCGCGAGCAGCGCAAGATGCGCCTGCATGCGCGTCAGCGCCCAGTGCAGGTTGACCGCTGTCGGGCGGGTAGCGGTCAGCGTGGCGATTGTCGCGGCTAGCCTCGTATCGTCGGCCTGCTCCGTCAGTGCCAGCGCCACCCCGTAGGCGGCCGTTATGCCGATCAGCGGCGCCCCGCGAACCTGCATGCTGCGGATGGCGTGTGCTACCTCTTCCAGCGTGGCCAGGCGAAGCCGGCGGTAAGCGTGCGGCAAAGCCGTCTGGTCGATGATGTCGATGGCACGTGCATCGGCAGAAGGCTCGATGGTTCGGGTGGGGCTGTTGTTGACTTTCATGGCCGTCATTTTAACAGCCGGCGAAGGCTAATGAGGCGAGAGACGAAACCTGCCGCGACCTGACCGGGCGGTAATGCCTGTACAAAGCTGGTTCGGCCGTCTGCCGTCAAAACATGGGTGCAGATGATGGTCGTTGCCACATCGGCGTTGTCGGCCTGGCGATGCCGGTAAGCAACAACACCCGGCCACTTCATCGGACGACAGAACGACGGGGAGGCGTGTCTTCGTGCGCCGGGGCTGAAGGCCGTGGAATCTGATCAACGCCCGTAGCCGAGGGTTTGCAGTCCATGCCGGCTACGCTTTGCTTGACGCCGTCTACGGAGCCCCCTAAGATTCGGCGGTTTCCCCCAAAGGCGTCAAGACGTGAAACTGGAGTCGCTCTTCAATCTGATCGGATCGGACATGCAAGCCGTGGATGCGGTCATTCGTGTCCGGCTTCACTCCGATGTGGTACTGGTACGGCAAGTTGCCGAGTACATTACCCAGAGCGGTGGCAAAAGACTTCGTCCGGCGCTGGTGCTGCTTTCGGCAGGTGCCTTTGGTTATCGCGGGACGCGTCATCATGAGCTTGCAGCCGTGGTTGAATTCATTCACACGGCAACGCTGCTGCACGACGATGTCGTCGATGAGTCCGATTTGCGGCGCGGACGGGAGACGGCCAATGCCCTGTTCGGTAACGCTGCCAGCGTGCTGGTTGGCGATTTTCTGTATTCGCGGGCTTTCCAGATGATGGTCGAGATCGACGACATGCGGGTGATGCGCGTGCTGTCGGATGCCACCAATATCATTGCCGAGGGCGAAGTTCTGCAGTTGATGAACTGCCACGATGCCGATGTCGATGAGCAGCGCTATTTGCAGGTAATTCGCTACAAGACCGCCAAACTGTTCGAAGCGTCGTCACAACTCGGGGCCATTGTCGGCGGCGCGTCTCCGCAAGTCGAGCAGCAGATGGCCGAATTCGGCATGCATCTGGGGACGGCTTTCCAACTCATCGATGACGTGCTCGACTATTCGGGTGCCGAGGTGGAAACGGGCAAACACCTCGGTGACGATCTGGCCGAGGGCAAGCCGACCTTGCCCCTGATCTACGTGATGCAGAACGGTACTGCCGAGCAGGCTACCTGTGTGCGCAGGGCTATCGAAAACGGTGGCCGGGAAGACTTCCAAGCGGTGCTGGCCGCCATCCGTGCCACCGGGGCGCTGGAGCACGCTACCAAGCAGGCCAGGGCAGAAGCAGATCTGGCCATGGCGGCGCTTGCGTTGCTTCCTCTTCGCTGTTGCTAGGTCCTTCTAGCGCTGTCGTTGTTTCGGTCGGGGCGTAGCTCAGCCTGGTAGAGTACTGCGTTCGGGACGCAGGAGTCGGAGGTTCGAATCCTCTCGCCCCGACCACATGAATACTTGAAAAGCCCTGAATCCTCGGGGCTTTTTCTATTAAAATGGCGATATTGTTGATTCTGTTATTGTTTCGCCAGCTTGGTTGTACACAGTTCTTACACACTTCCTGAAAAGAACTGTATATGTCGACCATTACCAAGCGGAGCGCGGCAGGTGCGAAGTAGAGAAGCCCAAGTATGTCTGGAAAAAGCGGCCATACATAGATTGGTAACATCCGTCAGTTCGGCCTTATGCAATAAACTTTCTAAGCGGCTATCGCAGTTTGCAACGTGCGATACCTGATGCGCAGTCCGGAACCGACACGCTGCCACGCGACGGTTTCATCCGAGAGCACCGACGCACTCAAGGGATTGCTGGTTAGCCAATAGTCCGGCAATTCAAGCTGATAGCCGCCAGTGCCGTATCTGACGCGAAAATCCGGCAGGCTTTGATCGTCGCGCGAGCGATGCAGCGTGATTGCCAGTCTCAGGCAGAAAATCAGGCGCCAGGTCGCGTTGCTTTGCGGTAAAGCAGACAGTTTCTCAAGCTTGCCACGCTGACCCAATACCATCAGAGCCAGCCGCGCCTGATCCTTCTTTGAAAAACCGGGCATATCGGCATTGCTCAGAATATAAGCACCGTGCTTGTGATAACTGTTGTGGGCAATTGAGATGCCAATTTCGTGCAGATTCACCGCCCACTTCAGAAATCGAACGTCATTTTCGTGTTCGGGAGCATCGATATTGATAAGTTGCCCGAGAATAATCAGGGCCGTGTTTCTGACATGCCGGGCCTGCCATTCGTCCACCTGATAGCGGCGCATGAAATGCAGCACCGTAGAATCGCGCATGTCGTGATGGTGAAACCGCCCGAGCAGATCGTAAAGTACCCCCAGACGCAGTGCACCGTCGGCATAGCTCATGTGTTCAATGCCAAGCCCGGAGAAGACTGCACACATGATAGCCAGACCACCCGGCAGGACCGGTATCCGATCAGATGATAAGCCTACGAGCCCCGTCGCTTCGACCGACCCGGCGCGAATCATCGATGCGCGTAACTTTTCCAGACCTTGTCGTGTGATGCCGCCAATCCCGCCCGGATTTAAATGGTTCAATTCGAGGAGGTCGGCAATCGCTCGTGCCGTCCCCGAGGAACCAATCGCTTCGTGCCAGCCGGCACGGCGGTATCTGCTGGCGAGGGTTTCGATTTCCTGTGAGGCAGCAAGCTCTGCTTCGCGGAAGTGTTTCTTGCCCACCTTGCCGTCAGGAAAGAAGCGCCGACTGTAGCTGACACAACCCATGTACAGCGATTCCATCAACTGCGGCTCGATCTTCCTGCCGATGATGAATTCAGTGGAACCGCCGCCGATATCGACTACCAGACGCTTGTGGTTAACCGCTGGCAACGAGTGCGCAACGCCAATATAGATCAGGCGAGCTTCTTCGCGGCCACCGATTATTTCGATGGGGAATCCCAGTGCTTCCTCGGCCAGCGGCAGGAACTTGCCGGCATTTTTCGCCACGCGCAGCGTATTGGTCGCGACCACACGAACGGCTTCGGGCTGGAAACCGCGCAAACGTTCACCGAAGCGGCGCAGGGTCGCCAGTGCACGTTGCTGTGAAGCCGTATCGAGCATCTTCTCGGTCGTCAGACCGGAAGCCAGACGAACGGAGGCCTTGAGTGAATCCAGTGGATAAATCTGGTCGTCAAGGATGCGCCCTATCTGAAGGCGAAAACTGTTTGAGCCAAGATCGACTGCGGCAATCTGTTCGTAGCTCGTGACGCTATTCTCAGTGTTGCGGATAATGTCACTTAACATGCTGTCATGCCGAACGCTTATGGGTTCGGCAAGCAAGAATTACCTGCGCGTGACACTGCAGTCGTTTCAACGAAATCAGCATTGAAAAATTGTGCTCTAAGCATATTACAACTTGATGAATCTCCAACCGCTTTGAGAATGATCAAAGTCGGGAATGGTTTTTTCGGGACTGTCGAACTGTTAACTTGTCGGCAAGAATTGACCGAAACCCAGGGGGCCGTACGCACTCAGGGCGCTATGCCCAGACGTTCAACCCTGCATTTTTAGCCCGACCTCTGTTTCCCAGGGTTGGCAAGTCATTGGTCGACAAGTACCAAGAGGCTAGTGAAGCGTGCCAAATCTATCCCTTTAATATCAGTGTCACACTGATTCAACATAATGAATCTTGTCCAAACAGGCTGCATTGAATTTTTCCGCAATACAGGATACAAAATCGCATAAATAATGAGCTGCAGCACAATTTTTTCGGTGCTATTTATTACGATATGTCTGTCATGCACACACCTTTTTCAGAACACCTTCTCGGCAAATCTACTTTTCGTTTTTTTTCAAAGAAATTGAATGAGCATTCGTCAACGGATTATTTTGTTAGTCGCCCTTGCATTTATAGCGATTGCCGCTATTGGTGGCTATGCCATTCAGCAATCGCGACGGAATGCCTATGCTGTAAAAACTTTGACTGAGGGAGTTGTGCCCAGTGCGCTTGCGACAGCCGACCTGGTGGCGAATATCAAGGACGTACAACTGACGACGATAGCGATGGTTTCAGCGCCAGATAACAATATGTCTGAACAAGCCGCAGAAAAACTGAAAAAACTGAAAGCCCAGATTCACGATTCCAGCGAGGCGCAACGCAAGGAGGCTGATAGCGATGCTCAACGTGGGCTCATACAACAGACGCAGGAGAGTTTAAATAACTATTTCAAGTCGATCGATGAAACGACGGCATTGATGCTTGCTGGAAAAAAAGAATTGGCGGAGATGACGCTGTTTGCCAATGTTGCAGGATACCAGACCGAATTGCAGTCGATTGTTGAGACCCTGCGTGTCGAAAAGAATCGGAGCAAGGACAGTGCGATTCTGGAGTTGAACGAAAGACTATCGAATGATGTAAAAGCCATATCCCTTGTTACACTGATTGCAGGCCTTGTATTGGGACTGATGGGATCGTTGCTTTACTTTCAGATCACCCGGCCAGTTCAACGAATGCAGGGCGAGATCGCGACCATCAGGCAGAACCTTGACCTGTCTCATCGGATTCCGATTCTGGGCACGAGTGAGATGGACCAGGTTGCGTCCGGCCTGAACTCATTGTTTGCCGAATTTCAGTCCATCGTCAGGGGCGTGCAGGACGCGGGTGATCATATTTCAAGTAAATCCGATGAACTGGCAAATTCAGTTGGACATCTGTTGATTGCCATTGAACACCAGAACGACGCGACGTCCTCCATGGCATCTTCGGTCGAAGAAATGGCTGTTAGTGTCTCCCTTGTCTCAGAATCCTCTGCAACGGCGCAGAAAATTGCACAGATGTCCTTGGCCAGCACCAAGGACGGGGGAATGGCAATAGAAAGGTCGGTCATTGAAATGGTGGCAATGGCCCAAGACGTCCAAGTTACATCGAGGATGATGGAAGAATTGGGAAAGCGCACCGATGAAATTGGAAGCATCGCCGTCACCATCAAGGAAATTGCCGATCAAACAAGCCTGCTTGCGCTGAATGCCGCCATTGAAGCCGCACGTGCAGGAGAACAGGGGCGCGGATTCGCGGTCGTTGCCGACGAAGTGCGAAAACTGGCCGAGCGAACGTCGCTCGCGACGAAAGAAATCGCCAAAGTCATTGGTGGAATTCAGGAAGAAACGAGGAGTGCGGTCGAGGACATGCACCGGATGTCGAGCCTGGTCGTCACAAATGCCGAAGGTGCACGCCAAGCTGGAGAGTCTATCGTTCACATCCGTGAAGGATCAGTTCGTGTCGTTGAGGTTGCATCCGAAATGGCTGCTGCGTTGAAGGAGCAGAGTTCCGCTACGGACCAGATTGCCAAGCAGATCGAACGGGTTTCCTCGATGAGTGAGAGAAACACCACCGAGATGGGTGAAGCGAGAACAGTCTCGGAAGAACTGAAACGCCTCTCAACTGAATTGCATCAATTGGTCGTACGCTTCCACGTCTAGCGAAACGGCCTGTTCGGAGTACATTGAAGGCATCATTTCTTGTGGCGGCGTAGCGAAACCAGATCGGTGCCCGTTTTCGTAATCCGACAGGGAGGCAAATTACTCTAATGTCTGGGGCACGAGAATCCGCTTGGCAAACAATTCGAACTCGTCGAGCGGTAGTGGCCGGCTGAACAGGTATCCCTGATAGTTCCTGCAACCGCTGGAATTCAGGAAGTCCAATTGATCCTTGGTCTCAACCCCTTCGGCGATTACTTCCATGCCGAGCGAGTTACTCATGGCGATGATCGCACTTACGATAGCAGCATCGTTCGGATCACTCGTAATATCGCGGACAAAAGATTGATCGATCTTTAGCTGGTCCAGCGGCAGGCGCTTTAGATAAGACAGTGAAGAAAAGCCAGTACCAAAGTCATCCAGCGAAAAAGTGACGCCCAAAGCCTTGATCTGCAGCATCCGCTCGATGATTTCTTCGACGTTTTCCAACACCACACTTTCCGTAAGTTCCAGCTTCAGCAATGACGGGTTGGCACCAAAGTGTTCCAGGCTCTTGCGCACCTGTTCGACAAAATCGGGCTGGCGAAACTGGCGGGCACTAACATTGATCGCTATTTGCAAGTTACGCGCAACCGGATCCTGAGACCAGGCGCAAAGCTGGGCGCAAGCCGTTTGCATAACCCACAGACCTATCGGGATGATGAGGCCGGTATCTTCAGCCAGGGGAATAAATTCCATTGGCGAAACTGGCGCCTTGCCGATCGGCAACCACCTAAGCAGGGCTTCGGCTCCTGTAAGTCTTTGCTGATAATCAATCTGGGGTTGATAGAACAGATGAAACTCGCTCTTCTCCAGGCCATCGCGCAAGGCCGATTCCATCACCGAGCGAGCTTCGATGATCTCCTGCATGGTGGAATTGAAGAAACGGATGGCATCGCGTCCGGCCCCTTTCGCTTGATAGAGAGCCACGTCGGCCTGTTTGAGCAATTCGTCAGTAGATTGCGTCTGGCCGAGAAAGAGCGTTATGCCGATGCTGGCCGTACTGTGGTAGGGCTGCCCATCTGAAGAGATCAGGGAAGCCTGGCTCAGTGAGTTTCTGACCTTTTCCGCGATCAGCTCTGCCTGGGTTGAAGCCGAGGCCTCATTCTGCCCCAGGCTCTCGATCAACACCACATATTCATCGCCGCCGAGGCGGGATACTGTGTCCTCCTTGCGCACACAGCCGACAATCAGACGGGCAACCTCTGTCAGCAGATGATCGCCGACATCGTGACCTCGAGTATCATTGATGGCCTTGAAGTTGTCGAGATCCAGAATCATCATTGCGCCGTACTCAAGACTGCGGTCACTGGCGATCAATGCGTGGCCCAATCGGTCTATAAGCAGCCGACGGTTAGGTAGTTTGGTCAGCGGATCAAAATAGGCCAAGGACTGGATTTTCTCCTCCGCCTGCTTGCGCTCGCCGATGTCACGGTACGAGGCGTAAAGGTGTTTTATGTCGTCAAGATGAAAACTGCTGATATTGACTTCAACATCAATCAGCGTGCCATCCTTTCGGCGTAGCTGCGTTTCCATGGTTGATGGCGTGGCCGAGGCTACCCGCTTTGGCAAGACATCCTCAGTTAGAACATCGGGTGGCCAGCCCACGACACACTCGTTTAACCTCATTTCGAACAACTCATTGCGAGCGTACCCCAGCATTTCACACAAGCGATCGTTAATTTCAACAATCCGGCTTTCAATTGTGTTCACAATTTGAATGCCGTCGCTGGCGCACTGCAAGTAAATTCGATTTCGGGTGTTCTCGCGTACTATCCGGTTCAGTAATCGAAGCAATAATCTGACGGAGAGCAGAGACAACAACAGGATAACGAAAACGACTGCGCACGTTTTGTAAACTTCAAACGACCAGCCGAGCAGGTAGTCTTCGCGGGCCATCCCCGCGTTGACGATCATTGCCGCATTTTCGATGCGATGGAAAGAATAGATGCGCTCGAAACCATCTGCCGCCGCAGTTTTGTAGGTGGCCGCATGAACGCCGGATCCTATCAGCAGGCGACCTTCCTGAGAAACCAGGCTATTGCCAATGCGGCCTGCGGGTTGATTGGGAATAGGAGGGAAGCGGGTAATCAGACCAAGATCGGCATTTCGAAGGTAGATAGTACCGTTGGGACCAAGATCAAACCCCGATAGGAGCAAAGCGAGATTATCGACGATGACCGATGCTGCAATGACCCCGGCAAAGCTGCCGTCCTTGTTATTGTAGCGCCTCGTGAACTCGATAACGTTCAGATTGGTGAAATGATCTAATAGTGGCTTCGCAATCTGAAGTGAACCATTGGCGTGGTCGCGGTGGTAGGAAAAATAATCGCGCTCAGCCCACTTTGCGTGATTCTCTTTCCCTGATACATCGCCCAGTATGACTAAGCCTTCAGCATTGACTACGCGAAGAGCTTCGACCTCAGGCAAGCGCAGTTCATGCAGTGCCAGAAAAGCACCCATGGCCTTTTCATCGATCCCCTTATCTGCCACCTGACGTTCGAGTTCGTCAACTACCGTTCGCAAGGCCAGATCAATTTTCTCGATGTTATTGGAGACGTGTCTCTCGGCTGCGTAAGCCACATTCTGGGTCAGTATTTCGGCACGACTTTCGTACTGCTGTCGGCTTCGGTACAACGAATAGCTTGCAAGTGCCAAAACCACGATATTGGTACACACCAGGCTCCAGATTAAAAGCGCCCGCAGTCGGCTGGTTTGCGTCATGTAGTACCTCCGGCAATACTACCCGACGGGGTAGCTAGCGACACGGTGTTGCAGGCCATAGATAATGTTCTGCTATGAGTATTTCGGTGACGGCAAGGATACTGCATAACGCGGTCTTCCTGAAGAGTCCAACAGTGCCTGCATGCGAATGCAGGCATTATCCCATCCGGACTACAGAGTTACAGGCTGGGCCTGTGGAGAATCGCAACGGTGTGCGCCAGACCGGGAACAATTCACTCTGCACTTGTTGGCTCATCGGCAAGCACCGCAGATGCTGCCGCGGCCGTGTAACGCAAATGACATCAAAATCGGCTAACTTTCATACTTCCGCTGTCCCATCGTCGCCGATCACCTATCTACGGTTCCAGCATGTGCTCATACTCCTCTTTCACGCAAGGTGTCGCTCGATACCTATTTGTGGCTATCTTCGTGCTGGCGCCGCTGATGATGGCCCACGCCGGCGAAATCAGCCAGGAAGACCTCGACGAGAGCCTGATTGCAGCGGCCGGCCGTGGCGACATGACCACTTTCAATATCGCCGTCGGCCTCGGCGCCAATCTCAACGCCACAGACCGACGCGGCAACAACGTTGTACTTGCGGCAACGCAGGGAAACCGTACGCAACTCCTTCGCACTTTGCTGGACAAGGGAATCTATCCCAATGCACTTGGCAGTTCCGGTTTCACTCCGCTGACATTTGCGGCGAAGGAAGGATCGACGCCCAACGTTGGGCTTCTGCTTAAGGCGGGGGCCGACCCGAATCAGCGCGACGCTCTTGGCGAAACGCCGCTGCATCTGGCTACGCAATTCGGTCATCAGAAAATCATTGCGCAGTTGGCGGCTGCCGGGGCTCGCATCGATGCAACAAACGCTGCCGGTGAACCCCCCCTGATTACCGCCATCCATTACAACCAGGCCAATGCATTCGATGGATTGCTATCACTGGGCGCCGATCCGAATGTCAGCGACAAGAACCACCAAAGCGCACTGTTCTTGGCGCTACTCGAAGAGCGAGAGCAAATGGCGCTGCTTCTCGTCGAAAAGGGCGCCCAATTTGATCGTCGTCCGCGCCAATATACACCGCTGCAGATGGCTCGCTTCATGGGCTACGCGAGCGTCGTTGGCGCCCTGGAAAGGCGTGGCGCACGCGAGTAGCACGTGCGTACCGGCGCCCTGACGCCTGAAACGATTGCTCCGCATTCGGGGTTTCTCGCCCTATTGAATCACCGCAGAAAATGACTTGGCGAAATAGGATTGTCAAGTGCGCAGAGAACTATCAGTAATTGTCTGAGCGGCGATGGAGTAATGATGTCTTGGCTCTATCGACAAACTGGAATTCGGTATACAGACGATATGACTTAGAAATATCAGTCAACTCGCAGACCGATGCCATTGATTGCCCTGGCGATGTCGGCATCGAACTGCATCTGGCTGATGCCTGAACGTGGCCAATTGGGAGATTAGCCGCATGTTTAAATTGTCAATAGATCCCTTCACCCCCTGACTGCGCGCTCGGTCGAGGCTAACCAAAATCAGGACCGCTGGTCCAGAATGGCAATTTCAAACGTAGTGTGTTGCGGCCGATTCTCTTCAAACCGTGCAATTCGTGAATATAATGTAGACATCTGGCATGTAACGCCATTACCAGTAACATTATCCAAGGCATAAGCGCTTAATCGGTATGACTACTGGCGGATCATCCACGGTCCACGATCAGAGCGCTTTACCAATTGCAGTATTGCCCACGATTCAAGCGGCCATGATTTACGAGTCATCTTGAATATGGAGCAGTGACGATGGCTGTGATAGACGGGTTGATCACCGTCTTGGTGCAAATTTCAACGTACTGTCGCGAATCTCAAACCGTGAACTATTGAACCCAGAGATACTGTCATTGAAGCTGATGGATCAATGAACCCACTTACCCTCAAATCCCGGCAACGGGTTAATGTCCGCGCCTTCCTGTTCGGAGACCGGCTTGACCTCAAAACTTTCAAGATTACTGATTGCCTGGGTACCACACCCCTGACCGTCGAAGTGGATGCTGACGGAGGCGTGGCTGTTCTGTTTCGTTATGGTGTGGTTGTTTTTTTCGGGGTCAATGCTCAGGAAGAAGCGCGTTTTGTCGAGTCGCTAAAATCGCTGATAAGCAATGCCTACGCCAGCCCGGAAATCGAGGAGCTCGAAATCCACTGTGGACAATCCAGTCTGGGTGTGCAAAGCGGTGCAGTGTCGCTAGACGAAGTTTCTCTGGAGAAGGTACAGGTCATAGCAGATGCACTCAGTAAAAATCTTGTGCTGTCGCTCTATGAGAAAAAAGTCGCGAGTGAATTCGACGGGATCGAGCCGCTAGCCCAGGAACTGGCGACCTTTGGCAAGGTGAGCGCGGATGCGAAAACCGTGTTGTCAAAAATCGGCAATATGTTACTGATCGAGCACCGCATGGTGGGTCGAGCAGAAATCGGTGACAAGCCTGAAGTCCTTTGGGAATTCCCTCACCTCGAAGTTCTTTATGCCAGTCTTGAAGATGAATTCGAGCTTAAAGAACGTCAGGCAGCGCTCGACCGTAAGCTCAACCTGATTTCAGATACCGCGCAAACCCTGGCGGACATTCTGGACAACAAACAGCTTCACAAGCTGGAGTGGTATGTCATCGTGCTGATACTTTTTGAAATTGTGCTCAGCCTCTTTGAACTGGCGCGCAGGCATTTGTTCTGATCATCGAGAGAAGGAGCCGCTGGCATGGCGATTTCAGTGACTGCGTGCCCGCATATCGGCCGGATGTGCCAATAATATTTCTTGCAAGAGTGTGCGCTTCCAGCGTCCTGCTGGCGTTTATATTTATATGGTTTATACTGTATAAACTTTACATGTCAAGGAGTGCGTGTCATGAGTAATTCCCCGTCCAATACCCCCGAACACGATGTGGCAGAACCGGAAGCCTCAGCGAATGTAAACGCAAAAACCTCAGTGGCCGTAAAGACGGCCAAGCTTCCTGCAAAGGCAAAGGCAAAGGCAAAGGCAAAGGCAAAGGCAAAGGAAAGCAAGCCAGCTGCAGGGGTGGTAAAACCGTCCGCCAGTAAAACACCGGCCAATACCAAGCAGCAAGTCAAGCCGGTATCCAAGGTCAAACCCGAAGCTTCCAGGGCTGTAAAGATCAAAGGGCAAGCGGCCAAGTCGCCTGCGCCAGAAAAACCAGAAGCAAGCAAGACTGAGGTAAAAAGGGTGAGTTTCAGCAGAGCACTTGCCAAAGCCAAAACGAGCACCGAGGTCAAGGAAATCAAGGAGAAAAAACACTCAGGCAAAAAGCCGAAACTGGTTCGCGACAGTTTTACTTTCCCGGAACCGGATTACGCCCGGATTGGTATCCTTAAGCAACGTGCACTGAAGGTCGGCTACGAGGTCAAGAAGAGTGAATTGCTTCGTGCTGGCCTGGTTGCTCTCTCTGCATTGTCTGATGCGGCACTGAAAAAAGTTGTTGAAAGCGTTGACAAGTTAAAAACTGGACGTCCCGCCAAATAGCAGCAGGAATCAGCTTCCTGTCTGCACCGAGCAGTAACGGACTGGGCAGGAAGTGTGGTTTTATTGAACACGGGCGATCGGATAAAGCGCGGCCAGATTGTTTATTCATGGCGTTGTGCGCAGTATTTCCCGGAAGAGCTTGTAATTATCGTCGCTGATCGGCGAAAAGCGGACAGCCTTGAGCTTATTCAGCACCGAGGGATAGTTCTCGCCGTTGTTTTCGAAAAAGACCTTCCGGATCTTTTCCTTGATCGGTGCGCACAAGCGGTTGCGATAGACAAAAGGGTCCAGAGGGATCGGTTCCGATTGCCACAGAACCCGATAATTGTCCTTGCTTTCTTTTCCGGCATCGATCAGGCCCGATAAATGGCCGGTGGAGACGAACGCTGCGTCGACCTGTCCGCTGGCGACAGCGGCAATCGATTTGTCGTGGCTGCCGGTAAAAACGACCTGGCCAAAATATTTCTCGAACGGTGCCTTGATTACTGGCGAATACATATACCTGGGCAATACGGCCCCTGAAGTGCTCGCCGGATCGACCAATGCCAGCTTTGCCCCTTTCAGGGAGTCATTGTCACGAAATCTCGAATTGCTGCGTACCACCAGGAGCGAACGGTAGTACGCACCTTCTTCCTGAAATGCGTTGGCTTTCTTCGAGTAGCTGGCAAAGGCCTGAACATCGTGGTCGCTGTTTTTTGCCGAGGCAAAGCTCGCCGGCCCCATGAATGCAAGATCGATACTCCTGGCCAGAAGCCCTTCCACGACGAAGCCGTACGAGGATGGATAAATCACCTCGACCGGCTTGCCCAACTCGCGTTCCAGCGCTTCAAACAGGGGGCGGAACGTTGCCGCATCCTTCCTGGCGTCGCCTTGGGGAACCAGCGAAAAGCGCAGGCGCGGTGGATTGTCGCAATCGGCAGCAGATACGGAGATGGAGGCCAGGCTTAGGCACAGCATCGCGGTAACTCGCGCAAAACAGATCAATTTCACTTTGAGAATCTCCCTTCATGCAAGACCGGTTCGATCGCGGCGGCGTCAACCGGACGCTGGAAGTAGTAGCCCTGTATCTGATCGCAGCCGATTGTCTTCAGGTGCACCAGTTGGTCTCTGGTTTCCACGCCTTCGGCAACGACCAGCAGGTCGAGGTTATGCGCCAGTGTAGTGATCGAAGAAACGATCATCGCGTCGCTGGTGTGATTATGTATTTCACGGATGAAGAGACGGTCAATCTTGATCGCATGCAGGGGCAACATCTTCAGATAGCCCAGGCTGGCAAAGCCGGTTCCGTAATCGTCCATTGATGCTTTTACACCGTGCGCTACCAGTTCTGTCAGTATCCCGGCGACCCTTTCCGGATCTTCAACCAGGCAACTTTCGGTGATTTCGATCTCGAACAGGTGAGCCGGTATGTCATGGTGCTGCAGGGCGTCACGAATCTCCGTTATGAGGCTGTCGTCCTTGAATTGCTTCGTTGAAACATTAACGGCCACCGGCACCAGCGGTACGCCACGACTACGCCAATCAGCCAACTGTGCGCAGACGGCTTTGATAACCCACAATCCAAGAGGGGCGATCAGATCGTTTTCCTCTGCCAGTGGGATGAAGTCATTCGGAAAGATCAATCCCAGTTCGGGATGTTGCCAGCGCACCAGCGCCTCCAGGCCGGTCAAGGCAAAATCGCTGGTTGCCACCCGCGGTTGATAGTGCAAGACCAATTCCCCATCACGAATGGCTTGACGCAATCCTTGCAGCAATTCGCTCTGGCGTAGCGCCTGGCGGTTCAGTTCCATGTCGTGAAAGCGATAGGTACCGCGACCTGCCGCTTTTGCCGTGTACATTGCGGCATCCGCATGTTTCAGTAACATGTCGATGTCTTCGCCGTCCCGGGGATAAAGCGCAACGCCGATACTGGAACTGATTTCAACGTCGTGGCCATCGAGGTCAATGAACGGTTCGTTGACGACAGTGACGATCTTCTCGGCAATTTTTTCCACGTCCTCGATGGTTTCGACATCGTTGATCAGAATGATGAACTCGTCTCCACCAACACGGGCGGCCACGTCGGACTCTCGCAGGCAGACACGAAAACGCTGTGCGACTTCCATTAGCAACAGATCGCCGACACGATGGCCCAGCGTGTCGTTTATCGATTTGAAACGATCAAGATCGATGAACAAAACGGCGTGATAGCGCCGGCTTCTGCGCGCCCGCGAGAGATGACTGGCGGCCATCTCGGCAAACAGGATACGGTTGGGCAAACCGGTCAGATGATCATGCGAGGCCAATTGAAAGGCACGCTTCGACTCTCCCTTGAGTCGCTCGATCAGTACCAGGTTGTCTTTCTCGGAATTGCTCAGCGCCAGATGAATGGCGCGTTGGCGGCGCGCCAGAACGACAAGACTGAGGGTGCCGACAAGTACCAGCAGAGAAAACAGGATCGCCGCCCATTTATAGTTTCCTTGTTGCTGCTTCAATACGGCCTGCAGATCGTTGTAATCCTGGCTGACCAGGACGGTCAGCGGAAATGTATCCAGCCTGAAGTAAACGACGACTGATTTCGATTGCTCACCGTTGCGCGAGACCAGGCCTGAACCGCTTTGTCCGTTATTAATGAAAGCCAGATAATCGGTATTCGTGTAGTCTCGTCCTGCGGACAGGGTTAAGCCATTCGATTCAACCAGTTGATAACCATCGTCGCTGATGAGTTCAATCCGCCCCCCTGGTCCCAGATGAACATCCTGAAAAAGCCGGAGGAAATATCCGAGATCAAGGATGGCCACGAGCACCCCCCAATCCCCTTCGCCGTGAGGGATCCCCTGCAAAACAGGGATACGCCAGGCGTCTCCGGTCGATTGCGGACGTCCAACAATAATCCTGCCGGGTGGTGGAGAGCGACTGAACCCCTGTGTGATTGTTCCGGCAAATGCAGCCAGACCAGGTTCGACCTTTTGTCGAGCAGAAGAATGGAGAAGTCGCCCTGCACTGTCGAATACGGCAAGCCTCAAAAAAGTGCGATCACCGTTCAGCGTGGGGTTGAGGTGCATGGACATTGACCGTTCGCCGTTGATCAACGCGGTTGCCAGATCGGCATAGATGGCCGATTTGCCGAAGATCTGTTCGAGATTTGCCCTGATGACCGTGGCGATATTGACGTTGTCGCTGATGGCGTTTTGAACGGCCAGGGATTCTTCACGCTCGATGCGGGAATAGGTCAGATGCCAGGTGAACAGCAGAAACAGACCGACCAGCAGGAGTGGTCCCCGGACCAGACCGGACCATCCGCCCCCCACTTTCTGCACCCAATAGCCAAGGCGTTGCGAAAGTGTTATTGGCAGAATGGTCATCAGTAAGATCCTTGGTGCGTCACTTTTCGTTGCACAGTCGCTCGTAATAAACCGATCCAGTTTATTTCAAGTTTATTGCAAATTGATGACCATTGAGCCTTGTTGATAACATCGACTTGATGCCTGCAAATGTCTTTTGCCGACAATACAAAGCCTGATTCATCGGCCATGGTGTTGTAATAATTCTGCAACACACAAAAGCTAATATTATTCTGGTTAAAATTAGTTGATTAGTTGACTTGTATCTGGTTTGCCATCCAGCAGAATGCCAACTTGGCCAAGAGTTCCAACGATTCTGCGCAACGCAGAGGTTTATGATGGGGACAAACTTGAATACTGTGCTGGATGAATATCGTGTATTTGAGACAGCACATTTCATCTACGGTGAGCCGCGTTGGTTGAGGCTGGGCAGACGTGGTCTTTTTTTGTTGTCTGGATGCGGGCTGGCTTATTTCATGACTTCAGCGGCAACGATGCCTTTTGTCGTAACCCTGCTGCTATGGATCGTATCGGGTCTGGCGATTGTAGTTGCCGTGCGCACTCCGCCCGCTTCGATCCATTTTGCCAGTGATGCGCAAGGTGTATATTTCCCGTCAGAGAAAAAGTTGAGGATAGCTGGACCGGTCATGGCGCAGAAATGGCTGTTCGTTCCCTGGTCGAACATCTCCAGTATTGGCGTGCAATTGTTGCTTGATGAATGGGGAAACACAAAGTGCGTCACTTTTGGACTGCGCGCAAGCGAGGATGAACAACGGGTGTTTTTCTCAAGGACGGCCAGGCCGGGTTTTCACGAAGGGTTGCCTATTGGCAATCGTGGTTCGATTCTTGTTGGCTATCCAAGTACATTCAGATCGCCTTATAAGGCTTTAGCCGTACTACGCAACTTGCAACGCCAGCAGACCGACAACAGGCTTAACCCCGAAGATGTGACACTACGGACCGAGCATTGAACTTCTGATGCGCTTAAGCTAATTTAGACAAGCGATCGGATTGAAGGAAAATTAGTGACGGATTGTCTCTTTTTCGTAATTTAGAGGATGGATTACCATGAAATTGAAAACACCTGCAGATGAGTATCTCGAAAAAGCAAGTCATTTGAGCGATGAAGAAGCGGAACGTTTATTGGCGAGAATGCGTGGAAAGTTTTCCCGCAGGGTAGAAGACAAAAAACTGTCCAGGACAGAAGCCTTGGCATTACAGCTCAAGTTTGAAGATGAGGAGCTAACGGAATGGCGCAAGAAGATGGCAGAGATCAGAGCTAATGAAAAGAGCTAGGATTCCTAGCTTATGCCTATGTTGTAAGGCCATATTGGCATCGTAGAGGCCTTCCAGGTTCAAGAATCCCAAGATTCAGTTGAATTGAACGACAGAACAGTCTGTCCAGCAACAGTATTCTCAGTTGTTGATGTCACTGAATCGCATCCAGCGATCCAAACGGTGCAACATCAAACCGAGCATTCGGCGTACAGTGCCCCCTGCAGAATATCGAGTGCCTGCCACAGATCGGCTTCGTCGATATTCAGAGGCGGCGCGAGAACCAGCACCTTGCCTTGTCCGACCTTGAACGAGAGCCCGGCCGTCAGGCAGCGGTAGAGCACGGCTTCGGCCAGGTCGTTAGCACTTCGCGCGGCGTGATCCTGCAATTCGATCGCCAGCAGCAGACCCGCACCGCGCACCTCGGCAACAGC
>JFJP01037626.1_pt1 | contig 36718 bp, 16 predicted proteins | sample 431651 | NCBI WGS metagenome assembly JFJP01 (sample SAMN02602958, study PRJNA72255) | Microbial mat metagenome, whole genome shotgun sequencing project. | biome: fresh water; feature: sink hole; material: water; isolation source: purple microbial (photo- and chemosynthetic) mats found in... | reverse complement strand
ATAATAAGGAAGGCTATCAGGTAAGTGACTGACAACTGGGCCATTACGTTATTAAAATTGGAGTTTGTAGGGCTGGAACTTATTGCCCAGCCAATAGTTAGCAGGAAGAAACAACGGGTAAGCACATGGTAAAATGTTTTTTTCCACGAATCTCTTTTGGCCCATCTCCTCGATAAAGAAAACGGCATTGCGACACCGACAATAAACATAAAAAATGGCTGAATAAGATCCCAGAAATGAAGTCCTTCCCACGGGACATGGGTCAGTTGCTGCTGAAAAAAGCTGACAATAGGACCGGTGTTTGAAGGATCGAGTTTCCTGAATAAGCCCTCAAGGCCACCTACCAGCAGAAACATGGTAAAACCACGAAAAAAGTCAATTGAGAGGATCCTGTCCTGCTCTTTGGTTAAAACAACTGAGTTACTCATCTATTCTAAAACTTTAAAAGGTAAAAAATTCTTATGAGATACTTACTATTAACATATTCAATAATGCTTATCAGATTTTATTTTATGATCCTGTAGTGATCAGATCTTCATTCATCCCGGACGTGGTTCTTAAAACATAATAACAAGTAACAAAAAAAAAATAATATTTGAATACTCTATGACAATAAACAGAGAATAATTAGTTTAAAAATAACTTTTAATACACTGAGAAATGATGGTCTAATATGAATTTCAAATACTATTTACTGCAATTTAATAATATACTTAAGGTTATCACAACTTAATTTTACATTTGATTTTTACGATTGTTATCAGGGAATTGCAACTTTTATGCCTGTTTCTGCTCTATCTTATCCAATTCCCGTTCGATACGATGAACAAGATAAAAGGGAAGGTTCAGTAGTGTAAATTCCTTACCTGAAATGGTTTTGGCTTTTTGCACCAAATACTCGCCCTGATATACACGCACGGCAATTCCGTGAGGTGCTCTTTCGATAAATTGGTGGAGAGACCTTAGTTTGCCAATACTACCCGACTTAACCTCTACAGGAATGAGTTTAGTCTTATATGGGAAAACGAAATCCACTTCAGCGCTGGCATCAGCTTTTTCGCGTGTCCAAAAATATATATCGTTGCTTATGGAAAAACTGGTTGTCAGCAATTCCTGGCCGACAATATGTTCGGCTATGATTCCCCTGTGTGTTTCACTTATATCGCTGTTAAAAACAAGTTCACCCGCAATTTTAAGCGAATGGTTTATCAATCCCGTATCGAGTATATGCAATCTCGGTTTTCGCGTCAGAGTTGGCTTAACTGGCATTTTTACCGATGTGCAGGGATATACTAGTTTTAACAATAAGGATTTTTCAACCATCCTGAAAGCTTCGCTCATTTCGCGTGAACCATATCCTGAGTTGCCAAATTTTTCGAAAGTGATCTTTGTGCCCCCCTCCCTGAAAACATTTGTAATAACATGCTGGATATATTTAGCCTGTGCAACGGAAGTGGCATATTTATCAATATCGTCGGAATACGATTGAATGAGACTGTTATACACCGTATCGAGCGATGTAATATCAGCATTCTGTGCATAAAGGTTCACAACTTCCGGCATACCACCAATAATGGTATACTTCTTAAACCAGGAAAGTAACTGTGAATGTAAAAATCCGGGAACTTCCGGTTTTTCGAGCATTTCCACCAACTGACTGTTCCCAGTGGCAAATAAAAATTCTCTGAATGAACAGGGACGCATTATCATATATTCAACCCGGCCTACCGGGAACGAAATTCTTCTGTCCATTATGCTTTCAAGCAACGACCCGGCTGCTATTACGTACAAATCGCCTGCCTCTTCGTAAAAATACCGCAACAATGCAACAGCTTTTGGTGAATTCTGGATTTCATCAATAAAAATAAGGGTTCTTCCGCCAATACGCCTTTTACCTGCAAATATGAAAAGGGAAGTAAGCAAATCGGGGAAAGGGTATTCCTTTTCAAATATCTCCTTCTCTCCTGCTTTCTCCAGATTCAAATTGATATACTGGTCGAAATCTTTTGAGAACATTTCGATGGCTGTAGTTTTTCCCACCTGCCGTGCACCTCTTATTACCAACGGCTTACGGTTTGTCTTTTCTGTCCATTTTTTTAACTCCTGCAAAATATCCCTGTTGAACATATAATTGAAGTTATTGGTTTGAAAGACAAATATAATTATAAATGTAACACATTGGGGGTAATTTGTTGAAAATACTGTAACACATTGTGGGTAATTAGTTGAAATTATTGTAACACATTGGGGGGTAGTTTGAGAGAATATTGTAACAGAACGGGGGTGCCGGGCAATCGCCGGATGATTTTAATCAATTAGAAAGAGACAAATAGTAGTCCTAAGAAATGGGAATAGTTTAAACAAAAAACTTATATTTGAATACCCTGAACAATAAATAGAGAATAATTTATTTAAATGATAACTATTAATACTTTTCCGAAATGCTCAGCAAGCTCATATATGTTTTAACCATAACAGGCATGATCTCTTACTCCTGTTCAAGAAGTGATGTGCCTGATAATATTGAAGTTAAAGGAGTAAGAAACCCTGAAATTAGTTTAAACGGAATTTGGAAATTCTGTATGGCCCCGCCATCTGATTTTTGGGAAAACAGTATCGACTATTCTAAATGGCCAGATATCCATGTGCCCGGCGAGTGTCAGATGCAGGGATTTGCTATAAAACATGATATTCCATATGCCTACAAGCATGAATTCGATGTGCCTGAAGATTACACTGATAAACAGATCTTTATTTACTTTCATGGAGTTTACAGTTACGGTAGAGTGTGGGTAAACGGTCAGTTTGCAGGGGAGCACCATGGGGGATTTACAAAGTGGCGATGCGACATCACCAATTTTGTCAAACCAGGGGAGAAAGCTATACTAACTGTTGAAATAACTGATCACACAGACGATATATCCTATGGAAGCGGGTATGCAAAACATCAGATAGGTGGCATTTTAGGCTACGTGAAGCTGGCTGCACTGCCATATCAGAATTTCAGCACTCTATATCTTGAAACTGACCTGGATGAGAACTACCAGGATGCTGAACTGAAAATCTTTTACGATCTGAACCTCCCATTAGCTGCTACCATAAGAATTGATATCTACGACATGAATGAGAACCTCACGGGAACTCTGAAAAAAGAAAATCCGGTTCAACAGGGCATGATCTCAATAAAAATTAAAAATCCTTTAAAATGGGATGCAGAACATCCTTATATATATACTGTTGTAGCATCATTAACAGAAGATGGTAAAGAGACCTTGAGAATGCCTTTGAAAACAGGATTCCGTGAAATTGAGATTTCGGGTAATAAGATGCTTGTTAACGGAAAACAGGTTAAGTTACGTGGAGCCTGTCATCATAATATACATCCTCTGCTGGGACGTGTTTCCACCCCTGAGTACGATGAAAAAGATGTAATTCTGGCTAAAGAATCCAACATGAATTTCATCCGCACCTCTCACTATCCTCCTTCGGAAGCATTTCTCAATTATTGCGACAAATATGGTCTGTATGTTGAAGATGAGACTGCTGTCTGTTTTGTCGGATCGCATCGTACATCAGATTACCGTGCATCAGGAGCATCTCAGGACAGCCCTGAATATACAGGACGTTATCTGTCACAGCTTAAGGAGCAGGTGCAAAGTCACAGGAACCACCCCAGTGTTATAATATGGTCAATCGGGAATGAAAATGTCTTCGGATCCAATTTTACAGAATCATTCAAATGGATAAAAGCCAATGATATTACGCGTCCTGTTATCTTCAGCTATCCGGGACAAGTACCTGACAGCATACCACTCTTCGATATTATCAGCATGCACTATCCCAGCTGGAAGGGAAATCTGGAACAGTATGGTGTCACATCGGATAAGTTTACATCTGAATCAAGGCCAATGCTTTTCGATGAGTGGGCCCATGTGCCGTGCTATAATAATTCCACCCTGAAATACGATCCTAATATTCGCAGTTTCTGGGGACAGAGTCTTGACAGCATGTGGACAAATCTGTTCGATGCAGACGGAGGACTTGGCGGGGCCATTTGGGGTATGATTGATGAGACATTTATGCTCCCGGACACCCTTTCGGGTTTTAATCAGTGGTGGGGGAAATTAGATCCTGCTGTAATTCCGTCAACATATAACGGTCACTGTGTAGGATATGGCGAATGGGGCATTATTGATACCTGGAGAAGAAAAAAACCTGAATTCCATGGCACAAAGAAAGCTTACTCTCCCGCTAAACTGCTGGTAAAGCAATTAAAAGATGTTGTTGCTGATCAGATTATAGAGATTCCTGTTCACAACCGGTTCGACCATACAAATTTCAGTGAACTAACAATAACATGGCAGTATGGGGGGAAAGCAGGAACCATAAAAAACACTGATATAGAAGCACATCAGAAAGGTTTTATAAAAGTACCAACACAAGCCTGGAAGAATGGTGAAAAGCTTGCCATCAGCTTTTATCAGAATGACACTTTGCTGATAGATCATTACGAGTTGCTGATAGGGGAAAAAAGGACAGAGATTCCAATAATCCAGGCAGGAGAGTTAAAAGTATCAGATAATGAGAATCGTGCATTTATTGAAGGGAAAAACTTTTCAGTAAGCCTGGATAAAAAAAGTGGCCTTTTACATAACCTGGTGATAAAAGATGACACTCTCATAAAATCAGGGCCATACATTAATCTTAAAGTGCCCGGACATAATGATTCAATTATTGATTACGCTCAAAACTGGAGATGCACCAGTTTTGAGTATGAAATAAATGATGGAATTGCTCTCATTACTACGGATGGAGTCTATGATAAAATCAAATCGGGCTTCCGGATCCGGATAGATGAGGAAGGGACCATAATAATAAATTATAAGGCAGATCAGGTTACGGAAGGAAAGTATTTGCATGAAGCAGGGATAAAATTCCTTACCGGGGATCAGTTCACTAATCTTGAATGGAGCAGAAAGGGCTACTTTACAAGCTACCCCGAAACAGACCCGGGATGTGAAGAGGGATCACTGGATCTGAACCGGCAACCACATATGAAATATCGTAAATACCCTGATCATGAATGGGGCAGCGACAATAGAGAGTTTTATTATTACGGAACCGGGATAGAGTTACCTCTCACAAAATCTGCCCGTTCCATGAAAGAAAATATCTACTCATACAGATTAAGCACCTCTGGCAACAATCAAATCAGAATTATTGACAATGCCACCCAGGCCTGCCGCTTCGATATAATTGAAGGCAGGCATACATTAATGATCAACCAGGAATGGGACTACCCTACCATCGCATGGGGCAATTATTATAAGGGCTTAAAAACCGAAAAAGAAATGAAAGGGCAGGTTGTTCTTTCTCTAAAGTAACTAATTTAAGTTTTCTTACCACCATGATTACACCACGCGAAGATCTGCTTCGATGTTTACGACGGAAAGGATTTGAGAAAGTACACAAGGATTTTGTTTTTTGTGAATCGCAGATAGAAAGTTTCAGGAAGCGGTTTGGCCATTCAGATTACGAAACCTATTTTGGCTTGTCACATCGCAAACTTGAGATCCCAATTAAAAGGAACTATCCTAAAGATGGGGCCCATTTCACAAGGGAGATATTACCTGAAACTACTGTTTTTGATGAATATGGCATAGGACACTCCAAAGGCTCCCCTGCAGCATTTCACATGACAAGGATGCATCATCCGCTTCGCGGCGCTGGCTTACAGGAGATAAAAGATTATCCGTATCCAACAATTGATGACACAAAGCTGGATGAATTTAGGAACAGGGTTACAGAACTGAGGGGAAAAGGACTGGCCTCCCTGGGCTTTATGCAGATGACGGTATGGGAAGCTTCGTGGTATCTGCGTTCCATGGAAGAGCTTATGATGGATATGATGATGGAGAGCGAATCTGCAACCATCCTGCTTGATAAAATTACCGCCTTTGCCTGTTCCAAAGCCAGGGCTTATGCAGCCACAGGGACAGACATCCTGTCACTGGGAGATGATATTGGAACTCAGAACTCTATTATGATAGACACAGAGTTATGGGAAAAATGGCTTCGGCCCCGCCTGGTAAAGGTGATTAAGGCTGCCAAAGAGATAAATCCAGATATTCTGATATTCTATCATTCATGTGGCTATATCATTCCATTTATTGATAAGCTTATTGAATCGGGTGTGGAAATACTCAATCCTATTCAACCCGAATGTATGACCTTCGACGAGGTCCACGAAATTTACGGCAACAGGATCTCATTCTGGGGGACCCTGGGTACTCAACAATTACTTCCTTACGGCTCAGCTGAAGATGTTTACAACCAGACTAATAATAACCTTGTCCTCTGCGGCCTCAAAGGAGGAATAGTAATTGGCCCCACACACATGGTAGAGCCTGAAGTGCCCTGGGAAAATCTTGAAGCGATCACCCGGGCAGTAGGTGAATTTGAAAAAAGAATTTCAGAAAGGGAAAAATGAAATTTTCAGTTTTTGACATAGTCGTCTTCCTTATATACTGCTTTATTGTTATCGGTGTCGGAGTTATAGTCTCTCGCGGAGTTAACAGAAAGAAAGATTCCAACAGTTATTTTTTTGCCGGGAACACACTCCCATGGTACCTTGTCGGCAGCTCTGTTATTGCTGCCAACATATCGGCAGAGCAGTTCATAGGAATGTCAGGTTCAGGTTTTGCCATGGGCCTTACCATTGCAACTTATGAATGGCTGGCTGCTATTATGCTAATAATAGTAGCCTGGTGGTTTTTACCGGTTTTCATGCAAAAGAGAATCTACACTATGCCTCAGTTTCTTGAACTTAGGTATAACCATCGTATTAAGACTGTATTGGCAATTTTCTGGCTTTTCCTTTTTGTCTTTGTCAACCTGACATCAATCCTGTACCTTGGAGCGCTGTCGTTGAAGACTGTGTTTGGGGTTAACCTGGGCTATGCAATTGCCGGACTGGCATTTTTCTCACTGATCCTTACAGCAGGAGGTGGCTTAAAAACTATTGCCAACACTGATATCATACAGGTTACATTCCTGATTTCTGGCGGACTAATCACAACTTACCTGGCTCTTGATACAGTTTCAGATGGCCAGGGTATCTTAAAAGGCTTTTCAGTGCTGATGGCAAAAGCTCCTGAAAAATTCCATATGATTCTTCCTTCATCTGATCCGAATTACAGGTATATGCCAGGTATAAGATCAATCCTTGGGGGTATATGGATTGCCGGGATCTATTACTTTGGAGCCAACCAGTATATAATCCAGAAAGCACTGGGTGCCAGGGATCTGAAAGAGGCACAGAGGGGAATGGTTTTTGCAGGATACCTGAAACTTATTATTCCCGTTCTTGTCGTTCTTCCGGGTATTGCTGCTTTTGTACTTCAGGCTGACATCAGTAAACCTGATGAAGCATACCCATGGCTGCTCAACCACTTTGTGCCTTCCGGAGTAAGGGGATTTGTATTTGCAGCCCTTATAGCAGCCATAGTATCTTCGCTGGCAGCAATAATAAACAGTGCCTCCACAATTTTCTCGATTGATATCTATAAAGTACATTTCAGTCCGGAGATCTCGGAAGCAGACCTTGTAAAAACAGGAAGGATCTCTAGTATCATCATTGTCGTTCTGGCTGCTTCTATTGCATCCTTCCTTTCAGGCATAGAACAGGTTTTCCAGTTTATTCAGGAATATACCGGTTTAGTGAGTCCGGGAATTACTGCTATGTTTTTACTTGGACTTTTCTGGAAAAGGACAACAGCAAGAGCAGCCTGGATTGCAGTTTTAATTACCATTCCTGTACCTCTTCTTCTGAAGATTTTATATCCGGTAATGCCCTTTCTCGATAATATGGTTATCTCATTTATCATAATAAGCATACAGATGATAGTTGTCTCCCTCCTTGATAAGAATGATGAATCAAAATCCTCCGGTTGGGAATTGCCTGAAGGGATTTTTAAAAATACAGATAAGAAATTCAAATGGTTCTCAGTAGGTATTATTATAATCCTTAGCTTGTTATACTATATTTTCTGGTAAGAACCACATCTTATACCGTCCCTTAAATCCAGGGGTAACAAAAGGGATGCATGCTTATCCCGGGGAATTTATTGACTTAATTATGATGAGTAATGTTTTCTTCTTATAAGCTATATTTATTTTGTGTTTATCAAATTTTACAACGATTTATCCCCTTCATCTGTAATCAACATCAACTCCCTGATTCTCACAAGGCCATCTTGCTCTGGCCATTCAGATTTTGGCAAATCGTCTTTGTCAAAATAAATCATAAGCCCGTCAGCAGCCTGATCTCCGATAAAGATTACTTCGTATTTATTTTTAACTTTAGGATCAGCTTTTACAGTGAAAGCTTTAAGTTCAGTCAATTCTCCATTTTTTCTGATAAAGATTTTGAAATCTCTCTGAATCGGCATCATTTCCCGGTCATCTCCCAATATTGTAACCCCTTTGAATCTTGTTGCTGTAGTCAGATTAACACCAAGCCAAACATCAGCCGGATTTTCCTTTGTTTTTCCACCATATTGTTTAGAAACCCACTGACTATTTTTTGAACCATCAATTGCCATTACTGCACTATAAGGTGTGCCATAATCCGACTGGCTTAATGCCTGGCTTACTACGACCAATCTCCTGTGCCTGAATAATGGCTCGTTTACTCCTGGTTTATATGCAGCAACATTAAAAATCGTGCTTTCATCTATATCAATTTTGCCATTATATTTTTCAGCACCCTTTATTGCCATAGAAGCTTCGGCCGTATAGTACAGATCATATTCCGGGTTGGTACAATTGATACTTACTGTTGCATTTGGTTTAAAATCCTCAAAATATTTATATTCAACCGTTTTTGATGATATACTAACCGGTGCCACATTCATAATAGCAAAGGCAGGATCGGAGTATTCACCTTTATTTCCATTATTATCAACAGCACAAACTTTGTAGTAATAGGCTATATTTACTTCAGTCGTTTTATCAGCGTACATTTGTCGATTCAATTCCGATTTACTGTACTTTTTAGAAAAGAAAATTGAATCCTCAGATGGAACCAACGTATTGACAAGGTTGCTTTCATCGGGCATGAAATCAGCTGTCTCTCCTCTGTATATCAAATATTTATCAACATCCTTTTCAAAGTTAGTATAATACCAAATGTTAATATAGTTTTCGGGCGCCAAAGGCGAAACATGAACCGTATAAACACCCTGTACTTTTAGGGGTAAGGCATCGGCAACAGAGGCTGGCAAAGTAGTGCATTTAATTACATCCGACACCTTGCCCTTATTGTTAAACTTATCTACAGGTACCACACGATAGTAATAGCTTGTATTCTCGTCCAAACGGTTGTGACCCCACCCACCATAATTTAATTCTGTCTGATCCAAATATTTGGTTCCTTCAGCGGTACCGATAAAATTCAGGGCATTTGCTTTGCAATCAGCATCAAGACTTCGGTAAACATTAAAATGACTCATTTCAGTTGAGTTATCCCACATCCAATTTAGTTTAACTTCTGCATTTGAAACCGCTTCTGCTTTTAACTCTTGTACTCCTGCAATTTCGGTTGAATTACTGAGCACTCGTATGGTTTTAATTCCATGACCGTTAATTTCAAACTCAACCTCATTATTATCATTTACTATCAGTTCTTCCAGGTCGTTCTCTATAAGACTTACGGCATAGGCTTTACCAATTGATTGATTTAGGTTCAGCTTAAACTTCACTTTCGATTTTTTACCTTCCAACTCAAAAAAGCGCAGGATAAATCCGTCACCATTTGCTTCTGCCTTTTTAAGGGTTGAACAAATCACATTGTCTTTATCAACTTTTAAGAAAGATCCTTTTCCTTCTAAAACCCCTTTTTCATTTTTAGGAATAAAATGTGCGATAATTGGATGTGAGGTTTCCCAGGCAAACTTATGCACCTTTCCTTTTTGCCAATCGCCATTATGGCTGTTAATGAAAAACGTAAACTTCTTGATTCCTGGTTGATCTACTCTAATGTTCGTACTAAAAAAGTTATTCATCAAATACAGAAACATATTACTGTTTTCCGGTTTTACGATTTCCTCTTTCGGTTTACCAGCACCAGCATCCCAGTATGCAGGACGAGGAAATCCATATTCTACCAAGGGACATTCGATGGTTGAAAGCGTAACACCAAACTCATCGTTTGAAGCATCAGCAAAATGCTGAATGGCGTAATAGGCTGATTCAGATGCCTCGAATTGAAGTTCTATATTTCCTGGTTGGGTTACAGCCCCGGCTAATTCATGATGATGCTGATAATCAGGCACATTCATCGGAATGGCACAAAAAGCAGCTTCCTTTATATACCTGTTCCAACCTGCTACTAAATCTTCTCCGTTCGAAAGTTTATCAACTTCCAAATCAAAATCAATTTTCTTTGTTTTATGATGTAAGTACACAACAAGCTCAACCTTACCGGTTAAATAAGCATTTTGGCTAATATGAATTTCATCCAGCAAGTTGCCTTTGAAACATTCAATATTGGTAAATTGAGTTTTTTTCCATTCTTCAGTATAATGGTCGTAATGAATGTATTCGCCCAGTGCATAAGAAGAGCTCTTGTCGATTAAATTTTTCCCCAATTGCTTATCAATCAGATCAGAAATAATATTCTTGTTTTTGTCAATTTTTAACTGATAATATTCATTCTCAAGGACTGCATCGGAGCATGCCTTCGAGGCGATATACCCTGCCTTTTTGGCCTTTTTAACTCCATAGGTTTTGTAACCTAAGGCAGGAATGCCCTTTGCAAAAAATGCTAATTTGCCATTGGTTAATTTCTGTACTTCAACAGCCTTATTTGTTTCTATATCAACAATCATAAAATCGTCGAAGGGAACTTCTTCCGGAGTAAAATACACCATTTCATCCCTATCCCAGTTCAATGGATTATAAATGACAATTGAATTCGATTTTGTATTAATATGTTTTCCTATTTTTTCAAGAGACTGTTCAAGCGCGCTACAATTATATGTAATAGCCTCATCAATAAGCGTTTGATGCATCACACGCTCCGTTTCATAGTAATTATGATCACCTCCATCAACCGCACCATTGGTATGTTCGTGGTACATTACAGTACGATTGTAGGCCTGAAAGATATCTTTCTCAGGATATCCACCAGATAAAGCCATGGCAATACTCGCAAATTTCTCCGTGGTAGGTATTTCAAAATTTACCCTTCTGGCCTTTCCTAACAGGTCCGCATCTGTAGCATCCTGATCATCCCAACTGTCCGGAGCATCTTTCGATGTTTCATGCACCTTTCCGGGAACCACTTGTTGGGCAATATCATCAAAAAACGAACTGATTAGCGAGCATCTTATTTTAGGATATTCATATTTTGCATTCCATTTCCTGATATTTTTAGCATTATCAAGCGTGGGATCAGCAAAATCGTGACTATCGTAGGCAAGGATGCAATCATACTCCCAGTTTAAATCTACATGTCGGTTTATCAAATAAGAAACTCCCTTTCTATCCCATGTTTGAACCTTATTTGGCGAGTAATACGAATCTGTTCTGCAAAGCGTTTTGTTTTCAGTATCACCATCAGGGCTATTCCAATAAAAAACCGGCAAATCATACATGTCATTTAAGCAATTGGGATAATTACTTCCGTGCATCAGGTAAGGAATTTGTGCTTCTTTTGAATACAAAGGCCATGATCTTGTAATTCCTGTAACGTCGTTAATTATAGCCACTTTTGCAGGTTCAATCTCCAACTTATCGATAACATAACGATTAGGGGTATAAAAGCTTCTTGCAAGCACTTCATATCCGGCCATTTGCGAGGAAATGGTATTGTGAATTGCACCGATTCCAATTCGCCCCTCCTTGATTCTTCGTTTAAACTCCTGGATTTTCGCAGGTGTTTGTTTCGAAATCCATTGGATTATAGGCTCACTGGTTTCAATATTCCACCTAAACCGGGCATCCTCCTCCCACGAATCGGTTTCTTTACAAAATTCAAGGGCAATGTCAATACCTCCTTCCCTGTTGGCTCTCCTAAGGTTTTGATAGTAAGTAATAAAACCCAAATCCTGATGCGAAACGGCAGCATAATATACCTTCCATTTTTTTTGTGGCTGCCAGGTCGTCACTTTTTCAGCTAACACCTTCTGCTTAGAATTAAGCAGTTCAAACCTTACTGATAAAGGCTTTTTAACATCCAACACCCGAACATCAAAAGTATTATCTCCCGGAGCTAATGTTTCCATTTCTTCATAATAGGCTTCATGACCTTCTACACTAATCCGGAATTGAACAGGCATTGCACCAGTTGAATTTTTAACTGAAACCTGAACGATCTGTTTTAAAGATTCTCCGGTTTCGGTTTTCGGGAAAAATGGGGTTGGTTTTAGATCTGTTATCTCAACCTGACCAGTTACTGCCGTCGAAATAAATGACACTAACACCGAAATAATGACGAATAGATTTTTCATAAATCTCAAATAACTAATAGAATATATATATTTATCATCTCAACCATAACTTATCATCCTAATAAACACACTTACGTGCTTCATCGGCAAAGGCTGTAATAAGGTTGAGGTCAGCATCGAAGAAATGATCAGATGGACAGAGAATAAATCCACCACCCTGACCTGCAGCTTCAAAACAACGCCTTACTTCGGCACGGGTTTCTTCTTCCGTACAATCCTTAAAAAAATGAAACTGGTCAAAGCCCCCGATCATACAGACTTTGTCCCCGATCCTGCGCTTGGCTTCCGCCAGGTCCACATCCGCGCCCATCCCCACGGGTGTAAAGGTTTCCATGGCATCGGGTTTCATGGCCGCAAGGTCTTCCAGAATTGGCATCATTCCACCGCAGGTATGGTAGGAAATTCGTTGTCCTGCATTATGAGCAGCTTCGATAAGAAGAGAATCATAGGGTGCAACAAACTCATTAAAAATATCCGGAGAGATTACTGTTGTTGAAGCATCACCTCCTCCTAATTCAAGGATATCATATTTTGCTCCTTTGAGTGAATCTATATAGACTTTTTTCCTCTCGTAAAGTATCTTCAGGAATGTATGAACCCATTCAGGATCCTCGAAGGTAGCCACGATAAGTTTTTCAATACCTAATAAACAAGCAGCATCCTGCCAACATCCTGGTTGTCCGAATCCTTCAAAAGCTATAATGTGCCCACGTATTAGCCCTTTGTTTCCAAATTCCTCAGCTTTTTTATTAATTTGATCCACGTCACATAAAGGGTATGTCATATATTTTGCAATGATATCGATATCCTTTTTTTCTTTAATAAGATGTTCAGTTACCCAGGTAGTGTGTTCATTCGATTGTAGTATCATTGACAGAGTTTTATCCGGCGTCACAATGTTGAAACGTTGCGAAGGATAGTTATAACCTTCCAGTTTTTCCAGTTTTATCAACCAGTTATCCGACATTACACGTCTTGCTTCCAGGAATCCCATTTCGGTGTGTTCCGGATCGAAATATTCTCCTCGTTTGGGATCAAATTTATAAGCCATTTGCCAGTCAATAGCGTCCAGTCCAAAATGCTCAAAGAATTCCAGGTTAGAAGCACCGTTCATGTAGTTTTTCAAAAACGATGGCATTAGATGATGTGTAGTCACAGGAAGCCGGTCTGTTTGACGATGCTCAATCGCTGCTATAAAACGTTCTTTTGTATTCATAATGTGTATTATAAAGGATACTTCCCATATTTATGAACTGCCTCAATAAAAGCATATACGTTTTCAGATGGGGCATCATCGTGAAGACTATGGCCTGATGACTTTCCTGTCACGGTCGTTTCAATATATTAATTTTCAAACAAATACTGAATTTATTGAATAACTACTTCTTCTCCATAAAACCTGGTGGCAATCAACTTATCTCCTTCGTACACCGAGAAGGTTTTACGGGATAATTGAATGCCGAATACTCTGCCTTTGTAATGAATATCCTTTAATGTTGCTTCACCAATATCTTCGTGATTAAATGGTTTAATGGTCAATTTGTCTTCTTCCATTTTCACTCCAAAAGTTCCAAAAACAATTGCCTCGAGACCTGCCCCTGCCGCTATTTGAACCGGCATCGATGAACGGTCTTGTTCAGGAGCATCAATACGCGGGTTTTGTGGCAGATAAGGGAAATAGTCCACATATCGGATATGTCGTTTTAAAATATCCCAGCCTTTACCGGCAAAACCTTTTTGGTATAAGTTTCGGGAAATACGTCCTGGCATACCTGCATATTGTCCGCCGCCACCCCAGTCGGAGTCAATTAAATCCCAATGTACAGTGTCGCGTCGCGCAATTGAATACACACCATATTTTCCCAGGAATTCACCCTCCTGTAAATGGCTCACAAGACGATAAGCCTGATGATCGGGAAGATAATCTGTTCCTAACAGATCGAACAAATGGTAAGTCCAGATGGTTCCTTTTGTGCCATCTGGGTAATAATTATCGAACCATCCCAATTTCTCATTCCACATGTATTCATCTACCAGACCCTTCAATTTCTCAGCATCTTTAAAATATTTTTGCTGCAATTTATTTTCATCTCTCTTTTTGGCCCAATCGGCCATTTTGTACAACAAATCAATGGTTAAGGTGTTGGTAATTGGTACAGCATGATTATAGCCGTCGGTGCGGATTTCAATAATCTTCTCAGTATTGTAACCCACATCAATTAAACCCAGCTTGTTAGTGTAATTAGTTTGAAGCTCAGTCACCCAGCGTTGCATCCATTCCCAAACAGATGCGCCGGCGGCCTCTTCATCAAAAATTGAGTAGTCGCCTGTATGTCTTATGTAGGCTTCAATCATTATTTGAAGAGCAAAGGGCTCCTGAATGTAAAGATTATCCCAATGAGCACCGTTCCAGCCAACGTAAGTCCTTTTCATTTGCACATTCTCAAAGTCGGTTAAGATAGCACCTTTCAAACTTTCAGGTTCGAGCATGGCAAGTAAATCAGATGAATAGGAATTATCCCAGCTAATTGTAAAAGGCCAGGTTCCGACCGCCCAGAATATATCCGTTATATAATTGGGATTTTCGTAACGGCTCATCAATACCGATAATACACAACGGTAGTAATACTCTTCGAGCTGCTTATTGGTGCTTGTAAATTTCGGAAGCCTATTGTAGGCCCATGCCAACATATCGCGAGTTTTTTTATCGGCTTTTATCATCCTCTCCTTAATATCAGACTGGGAAATTTCAGGAGCTCCGTTTTGAGGTTCGTAAAATTTCACAGCAAAATAATAGGTTTCCGTTTTTCCGGGAGCTAAGCTTATTTCAAAGCCCTTATCACTGGTCTTTTGTATTGATGAAGAAACCCGGGCATGTGCCACTTTACTGCCAATAGTAAAAGCATCAAGCGAATCTGCCTTTGTTGAACCTTCTTTAAGATGGCATTCCATAATCTCTGCTACCTGATTAGGAATAATGGTCATTTCTAATTCTTTCGAATTACGGTTAGCAAGTACCAGTTTTATAAAAACCTCATCATCATCGAACGAAACATTCGTCCAGCTTTTTGCCGAAAAGCTAACCCATTTATGATTATATTCCTTATGAAATGTAGCGGTTCGGTGGTACTCGTTAGGTTGCCATCTCTCATCCTGCGTAACCATTATCGAAGGTGAATTAGGGCGAAAGTTTGACCCCAGGGGATCGTAACTGCCACCGTCGTCTATCCAAGATTTCCACTTGACGGGAACGTCATCTTCTATTAAACGACCTGTACCTTTATCAAAAAAGTTTAAATTGAATTCATAACGGGGAGCCGCAAATGGCAAAAACAACACATTGGTAAACTGCGTAACGCTATACTGTCTTGGCGAAACAAACCCCCGATAATTAACCAGGATAACCTGCTCATCATCGAAAGTCATATCTTCCCTGTCCATTGCATAATACTCCGGATCGGCAGGAGTAAAATTTTGTTGTGCAAACAGTTGTACACTTGTAAAAAGGATTACGACAAGTACCACTATAAACATTTTTTGATTTTTCATCATAATATAATTTTGATTTTAATGGTATGATGGAACCGCACATGATTGGAATTATATTCATCCGTGTTTAGCTTCGCTGAGCTCGCAAACTAGGTTGTGATTGTGGTCAATCATGTGGGTTTCATCTGTATGTATTTTTTAAATAGATCTGATAGCCTGCTCCGGGTTAGCGAAGAAAACGTGCATGATTGAATTCGTTGAGCTCGCATGAATGGCCATTGTATCTTATACGGTTTTTTTCAGTGCTAATAGCAAAAGCTCCTGAGAGATACCGATAAGAAATATTTACTTCCTTATCTCAATATTATCAAAATCCACCCTGCTGAAGTTGCTTCCCAGTCCGACCATTCCATGAGTATAGCTAGAATCTACAAGACCAGCTACCTCATTATCATTAATATAAGCTTTAATATTACTGCCGGCAGCTGAAATTCTCAATCTGTACCAGGCATTATCACTTGTTGCTATTTTCCCATTTGCTAAAAGTTTATTTCCTGCCATGAGTGACCATAAACCCGAAGAATTCAATTTCAGGCTATAAGCTTCCGGTAGTTTATGCGACCTGTGGTCTTCTGTAAGTCTGGTATAAACAGCAGCATAACTGTAGGGATCAGGAAAACTGACATCTGCCTTTACGGTATAATCGGACCATGCCGTATCTCCTATTACAGTCTGATTCAATACCTCACCCTCCCATTCAATAGCCCTGCGGGTTATCAACTGCCTCAGACAGTTACCCTCTTCATCATTACGCTTTACTACCTCAAAAGCTCCTCCCTGATCGGAAAAATATTTTGGAGAAGACAGAAGCTTTTCATTTTCAAAGTCAGCTATGAATGGAAGTGGAAAAGGCTTATCTTCCGGAGGGGTACTTATAGCTTTTTGCTGTCCTGTAGTAGTTGTGAAAGTATAAAGCGATTCAGGCTGAAGAGTGATAGTAAACTCACCATTTCTGACCTTAACAGGCTCAATTTGTTCAAAAGCTTTTCCATTTATCACACTTTGCCATGCATAAACAAGTTTTGGCACCTTACCTTTAGTGATTCTGAATGTTACAACCTGTGCACCCGGGGCATCCATTGTTTCGGCTATTATACAGAAATCAGGTGTTTCAGAAGGAGAGACAATCGACACATAACTACCTTTGTTTTTAAAATATCCGCACCCTGAATCGATATATTTCCAACCCGGCTTAGCGAATTGTGTTGTATGAGCTACTGCCCAGATAGCGGGCTCTACATTATAATAACCCGACCATGGGGTATTGGCAGTCATTAAACCTGAATTGGGAATCGACAGATTATTGTAATATGAAGTGATCAGGCTCCATGTTATATTTTTAGTCATTGATCCCTCAATATAATCGCGATTATACATTTTTGCAAGGTATTCAAAACCTTCCCAGTCACCTTTCCATGGACCGCCTTCATTATTCCATACAGGGATTCCAAAGCTTTTTGCATTTTCGCTGCTATTATATGCCTTGTCGCGCTCCGGATAATGATCACCAATAACATCTACAGCATCACTAAGCTCCTTATCCTGTTTCATATCGTCTGCAATAAGCCATTGTCCGTTACAACATAAATCCGCAGCTACCAGCTTTACATTATGTAGTCCATTATCATCCAGTGCTTTCCTGAGGTTTTTAATAAATTCAATGTCGTACATACGTTCATTCCAAATTCCTGTATAATCAATTGTCAAGTCATGATATTTTTTTGCGCCCCTGATGAACGAAATAATATAGTTGATGTTATCCGTTGAATAGAATTTCCCATCGCCAATCCAACCAGGGGCACCCCATTCCAGGCAGTCGAGGTAGATCTGAGGGTTTCTCTTTTTGGCTTCTTTCATCAACCACCACTCGTATCCTCTCTGAAAATATTCAGGCTTGGGATTATCAAACTCTTCACGGGTTCGGGCGTGACTCGGTTCAGTTCCGGCTGTTGAGTTCACATCGCCACCTATCTCAACCTTTAAATGCTGAAGACTTGCCCCGTAGCCGGGCTTGAATAAAAAATCAAGTATCTGGCTGCGATAGGGTTCGGGGTAATCAATCAATAACTTTGAAGAAGCCCCGGCACTAAGAGCTCCTATACCTTCAAAAGTTCTCCCATCACCTTTTAGATTCAGGTTTATCAACTGCTGAGAATCAGCAATAAATGGGAAAGACAAAAGAAGACATGCAAAAATCAGCTTTTTAATTAAAATCATTGTATTCAGGTTTTATTTGTCAGATTCACGCAGATACAAAAGCCATCCTCTCTTTGGTACAACAGGGATAGGCTGGCCCGGTTTAAAAGTATTCTCTTCCTGAAAATCTTTTATACCAGGGGCAAAAAGCGTTGCTTTAGCAGAATCGATACCCAGTTTTTCCCAATCAAACTGAAGAGTAAAAGTTATAGTTTTATCAGCCCAGTTACCTACAGAAATCAGTGACTGGCCATCCTTTTGATATATTGTTGCTTTAACATAGTCGTTGCTGGTACTTACCGGGCAGTCATTGTCCCAGTAACCCTTCATAACAGATGATTCAATTCCAAATTCATCCCAGATCTTCCATACTGGCCGAGGATCGCACAGTACTCCTTCCGTGGTCCAGGGATGCCGCACTGTCATCCCGTAAACCATTCCCAACCACCGGTTTCCACCTCCGTGAAGCATGTCTCCCATGAGTCCGAAAGGGATACCCGATACCTCAACAAGCCAATTTTCAGGGGTCATCTTGTCATATTGGAAGCTCTCACCAAACCATAGTTTGTCAACATAGGGAAAATATTCAGCGTACTGTGTTGCCGGACCTTTTGAGAAACCGGTATTGGAGTGAAGATCAAGCAGACAGCCAGGTTTTTCATTATCAAGAACCTTCCTGATCCTCTTAACTGTACGTCTGTCGTACGATACATCATCAAGATACAGACCGTCAATATCAACGTTCCTGACAAGCCACGACAGCCCTTCAATGTAATAATTATACCACCGTGAATCGCCCGGGGCATTTACTATGGATGCATCAGCACTTTTATCGGGGAAATGCTGGTACCATTGAGGCATATAGCCATCAATAAGATGTTCGCGAAGCCAGGGGAAACCTCCTCCGTTACCATTGCCAAGGATCTCATCACCAAGGCTTCTCAATGCCCAAATCTCCGTTGCATAATTAGTCAGTTCCCGGATAGTATAATAGATCTTTACCTTTTGTCCTTTGTCATGCATCTTATTCACAAACCATTTCATCGAGTCAACAGCAATAAAAGGATAATTGATATGCGGATTGTAGTTGTTGGCATGATGCAGGTTTACTATTCTTACACCACATGAAAGGTCGTTATCAGAAGGCATGGGGTCGCCACCATTATGGTAATACCTGTCCAGAAACTGGCTCCCATAGTTAATTTTCTTAACCGGAGTTATTAACATAGACCACTCAAAGTCAATCACTTCACCAGTTTCTAACTTCCGCTTTCCGCTAAAGACTACAGCTCTGGCAGTATTAAAATCTTTTTCGATGCGAAAACCACCATTGTTGTTATTATACCATGAAGCAGGGTGATCAGGTTTATAAAGATTCATCAAAGGTCCGTGATAGTCTCCTCCCCTGAGTTCGCACCACAGTCCGGCAACGGTGCTACCGATCCAGAAACTGTCATGAGGACCCACCCATCCTGAATTATGAGAATTGGGAACACTGGTTCCTTCCAAACCCATACCCATCATATAACTTGCTGCTGCGGCAGTAAAAGGAATTTCCAGACGGATATCATTCACGGCTATGTCGCCGAGAGCTTTGACACTTATCTTATAGTTTATATATCCATCTGATTCAATTACACCAATTCCGCTTAATTCGATATTTTCCGACCGCGACTTCCATGCCCCGCTCATGATCCCAGCCTTGTTTTTAAGCAAAGTAACATCCTCAGGCAAAGATAATTGCTCTATCCCCTGGGAAGTCTCAACAACAAAGGATACCGGAGCTGACAATAATTCATTTCCGGCTACGACGATAGAGCCCGGCCATCCGCTCCTGTCCATCCTAAGCTTCTTGTCGGTCAGCCTGTAAGTATCATCACCAAGGAATTCTATAGCCTTATAGGGTTTAACAGGCAAATCATCAATTCCAAGAGTGGAATTGAGCCAGCGCAGACGTGAATGTCGCCATGGCTCGCTATCGCCTCTGTCGGCCAGGATTTGACCGGAGACTTTAAGGTTTACTTCTATAATCTGAGCATCAGAATTATCAGGTTTTACTGTCACCAGACCCTTGTAATTACCTGCAGGTGTGTTTTCAGGAATATCTACTCCTATCCAGAGAGGCTGGACAGCACCTTTAGCTATATCAACCTGCTTTTGAAACGGCTCACCATAGGGACCAATTCCACCTATATTAAAACAGGTAATAGATGCAGCCTTTATTTCAGTGCTATTTCCTTCAAGATCAGAGAACTTAACTTTCACATTCTTCAAATCCTTCCCGGAAGCAAAAACCCCTATCTGAAAAGCAAAATACTCATTCCTCATAGCTTCTCCGTTAAAGATAGCTGAAGGACCGCTCTTAATCCATTTAAAGGGTATCTCATCTTTCATTCGGATAGGGTGCTCGCGTCCTTCAGGAAAAAGAAGGTAATCGCTTCGCTGTTTTGCAAGCAATGCTTTCTTCTCTGAAGCAAGAGAAATAAGCTCCATGGGATAGAAGGAATCAAAAGATGACCGGGATTGAAACTCAGAGAGTTTTGCTGACGGCAGTGAATTATAATTTAAAACATTACCAATCTGACTTTCATTTACCCATTTACCTTCCGGCGCTTTTTCGGGTTTCAGATAATCTTTACCGTAAAAGCCCCAGTTCTCCTGCACTTCATAGGGCAGATAGTAGAAATAGTATGTACCAGCCTTTTTAACCGGCCCGAAAGCAATCCTGCATCGTTCGTTAGTCACGGAGTATCTGTAGATATTGGGCACAGTGTCCCCTGTTGCCGCTTCAACTATCAGAAAACGCCTGTTTTGTACATTAGTATCGTGCCTTCGCCAGAAAAGGTCGAGAGTAACAACCACTGATGCTTTGGAAATTTCCAGGACGGCCCTGTGGTTACCAAATGATTCAGGCCATGGGGAGTCAGGAACTGAGTACTTTGGATCGTTAGTGGATTTTGCAGATCCTGCAAATGTAAGAACAGCAAAAAAAACAGCAAAAAGTACTTTCATCTTAATCTGTTTTAACACGTTATCAAACTGATTGTTACACGTAGTTCCACGGTTTCTGCCTCTGCTCCTTTTCCTTTATCACCCTGTGTAACTCAGTTGTAAATCTAATAATTATCTAAAGTTTCTTGCGGTATCTATCATCATTTTAAGGTTCTCCGATGGTGTTGTCGGAGGCAGGGCACAACCTGCATTTAATATAAAACGGTTTGATTTTTTATAAAATGACAATAACTCAAGAGTTTTCTTTTGTACATCAGCAGGCGTCCCTAATGCCAACACACCGCTTGGGTCGATATTTCCGATAAATGTAACAGAGTCGTGACAGTACTCGTAGATTTTGGCAATGTCTGTTTTGTAATCCAGTTCAAAGGCGTCGGCTCCGCTCAGGAGCATATGCTCCAGTATAATATCAGTATTACCGCAGATATGCAGTGCATAAGCCTGGCCTGCAGCATGAGCCACATCAATAACTTTTTTTTCGTAAGGCACGGCATATTTCAAGAACATATCTGCTGAGATCATTTCAGGGCCGGCGGGGCTATCGCCGTTTGATACCATATCGCAGCCTGTCTGAGCCATCAGCTTTATAAACTGTGATGTTGCATCGGTGCAATATTCGAGCAGATAAGTAAGCTCCTCTTCAGTTCCCATCATCAGATCTAGCATCCAGGTCTGGGCACCACGCATCATGCTTGCCAGCGAGAATGGCAGCTGGTCGCAATTGCCACGGATATAGATCTCATCTTTATAATACTCTTTGAGCAGCCTTACAGCTTCGAGCCAGATTTGAACATATTTATAATCACCAACTTTAGCAGGCTTGAGTTTAAAAACATCCTCAAGATTAACAATATTACCATCGTGCGAACGGGCTGCATCATCAACAGGAAAATCGACGTGCACTCCAACTGCACCTGCAAGAGTAACAGTATCAATATCAACAAGGATACCATCATACTGGTATTTATCCACTGAAGCAATAAATGTTTCAGCGATTATTTTGGGGTCGTTTCTGTATTGTTCCATAGTAACACCATGCTCTCTGGCTGCCATAAGAAAATTATGCAACATAATTGGAACTTTATCTGGTTCCTCACCCCTGAGGGCGGCAGAAATTCTTTCGTGTCCGTTCATAATATCTTTTTTTGAAGTTTAGATTTATTAATTTCGTAGTCACCCCTCTTTGCGAAGCAGAGAGGGGCCGGGGGTGAGTTCATGTTTAAGGTTGATACTTACCATATTTATTTACCAGTTCCGCAACTCGCTTTACTCTGCTTTCAAGACCATCCGGAGGCACCTGGTCAGCGACACCCAGTACATAACGTGGTTCTTTTATCATTATAGACAACAGGTGTTTCACGTGCCTTTCAAATTCCTCATCGCTTACACAATCGGTAAAATATGAACCGGGGATACCGCCCCAGAGAATACTTTTTGAATCTCCGACAACTGATCCGAGATCTTCCCACTTCATATCGCCAACAGGATGTGGAGTTAAGGCTTCCAGAACTGTAAATCCTACTGCAGACTCCTCTTTCAGCAATCCGCCAAGAGTGCCATCGATATGAATGAATGAGTATTTACCCGCGTCCTTTATTTTGCCGGTCCACTCTTTCTGATAGTCGCTCATATAGAGATTAAAGAGATCCGGTCCAACCATTTCGGATGAAAGATTTTCCGGTATCATCAATACCTCAGCAGGGCTGTCAACAGCTATCTGCGCAGCCTGATCAAAGGCTTTCTTCATTGTATCAAGAAGATCCTTAAATTCATCCGGGGTTGTTAAAGCAGCCATTGTTACAGCCATGACACCCGCTTCGAGCGCCATCAGATGCATAAAAGGACTTTTCGGAAGATAGCACAGGACGACTCCCTGATCGCCAACCTGTTTTCTGCGCTTATTTGCCAGATCATAATCAGGCACAAAGCTGCTGTTCTCGTAAATAAACTTCATAACAGGGATGTCTGCCTCTGATTTCATAAAATGTTCAACGGGGGCATCAGAGAATGATGTTGGAATAAACTCCCAGCACTCTCTTACAGAACCAACAGGTGTTGTAATTTTCTTGAAATGTTTATGCCCTTCATCCCATTCATTCACAGAGCAGTTACTGTAAATCTGTTTATAAGGGAAATAGCCCTGAAGATAAAATCCTACACCCAGCTCTCTGTGCCATTTAATATAATCGTCGGACCAGACAAACCCGGCAGGCTTCAATCCACGCTTAATAAGCGAATTAGCCCAATAATCAAGATCTCCGCACCATGGCACCTGGTCGGGTTGTTCTCCTTTAAGAATGGTTAATATCCTGTCACGTGGGCTCATAATAGATAGAATTTACATTTTTTATTGACTGTTGGCAGTTGGCAAAGAGCAGTTAGCAATTAATAAAGTACCTCTTTTTCAATCTGTTCCAGAGTTTTACCTTTTGTTTCGATGATATGCTTTTTAAGATATATGAAACCTATGAATGTTAGGATTGCCAGAAAGATAAATGCATAGCTCATTCCCATTTGCTGAGCCGCCTGGGTAGTGCCAAAAAAACCGACTGCCAGGGGAAAGAGAAAATTAAGAGATGCACTTACAACCCAGTTGGAGAAAGATCCGATTGATGCTCCACGGGCCCTTATGATGTTGGGGAACATCTCCGACAGTAATACCCATATTACCACTCCCTGTGAGGACGCAAAGAAAGCAATATAGGCAACAAGAAGAGCCACCAGCCAATAACCGGTAATATTTCCTGACAGAAGTCCATATCCAAACAAGCCCAGAACCACTACCATTCCTAATTGTCCGGTCAGCAATAACTTTTTTCTTCCAACCTTATCAATAACAGCCATAGCCAGCATAGTGAATATCAGGTTTGTAACACCCAGAATAACACTCTGAAGCATGGATGAATCGCTAGAAAAACCAGCTATACTGAAAATCTGAGCAGAATAATAAAACACAACACCTATACCGGTCAGCTGACTGAAAATACCAACAAATATTCCGATGTAGATTATTTTACGATAAGGCCGTTTAAAAAGATTGATTTTTTTGGCTACCAGTTCTGTGTTGATCGAATCCTTGATCTCAAGAATTGTCTGGTCCGCATCCAATTCGCCCGATGACAATTCCTCGATGTTCTTTTTAGCCTCTTCAAGCCTTCCTTTTTTTACAAGCCATCGGGGACTTTTTCTGATAAAGAACAGCATAAAGAAAAAAGCCACGGCAGGTATGGCACCGCTAAAAAGCATCCAGCGCCAGTTGTGCTCTCCAATATTCAGTAGTAAATAGTTAGATATCAAAGACATAAGTATCCCAATTACTATAGCTAACTGAAATGTTGAAGCCAAAGCTCCCCTGTGTTTAGGTGGAGAGATCTCAGAGATATAAACCGGGCAGAGAACAGAGGCGCCTCCAATTGCAAGCCCTCCTATAAAACGGAACATAATAAAAACATCAATGGTTGGTGCTAATCCGCACCCCACTGAGGAGGCAAAAAACATAACTGCCAGTAACTGCAGTAATCGCTGCGACCCGTATGTATCGCCGGGCTTTCCAACTAATATTGTACCCAGGATACAACCTACCAGAGCCGAACTCACCGTCCATCCCTGAATAGCAGGAGTAAGTTGAAAGTGTCGTACAAGATCGAGCATGGCTCCGTTTATTATTACGGTGTCGTAACCGAATAAAAGACGTTTTACAGGATAAGTTCCGTATTTCATAACAGTAGAGATAAGTGCTTTTGCATTCTCCAGTGTGATATCGTCATGCAGGCTATGATCTGTGGAGATGATATAGCCTCCACCGGGTGCGCCGTTTTTAAGGCACTCAATAGTCTCGGCTATCACATCCTGAGGAGAACCTGTCACCATGGTGGTTTTATTATTTACATTACCTATAGGGCAAATTCTTCCTTTATATTTTTGTTTAACTTTTACAAGGTCCATTGTGGCAGCTTTTTCTACCGGATGATAAGCATCTATTCCTGTATCGACAAGATCATCAAGTATTTCCCATAAATTTCCATCGTTATGCATTATTACCGGAACGCCATGGGATTTTAGTCCCTGCACCATTCTCTTAAACGGTCCAATGAAGAACTCCCTGCATTGTTCAGGTGAAATCAGGAGACCACCCGTTCCTCCCCAATCATCAGATATATGAAAAGCATCAACACCCCCCGTCTTAAACGCCAGAATGGCTGCCTCCAGAGCCCAGTCAACAAATGCATTATTCATTTCATGCACCATGTCGGGATCCATAAACAGCGACATCGACAATGTCTCAAAATCCATCAGATACCATGTCATCATGGTAAAAGGTCCCAGCAGACCTGCAGTAACGGCCAGATTTGCATCGTTGGCTGCAATAACATCCTTCAGAATAGTAAGTCTGCCCGGAGTGTCAACCTGTGGCATGGTATAGTTAGTCCAATCTTCACGGCTTTTTATCGGAGTGTCAACCTGTGCAATTATTGGCCAGCCATTCTTCTGGTAAGTTACACCCCACTCATCCCGATAAATCTCATTAAGCTTATGAGGAACATCTTCAATGCCACAAAAACCATTTATCGGAGCCCATACCATATCAAGTCCAAGTTTAGCTGCCATCTGTACCTGGGTTTTCCCATCGTACAGCACAGTGTTATAACCCATAACTTCCTTCTGAAGCTTTAGGCTGAAAAGGTATTCCCAAATGGGCACTCTGTCGGGAGTTCCTCCCTTAATTGCTGTTAATACACGTTCTCTTGAATTCATAATTTAATCTAATATAATACTAATCACTTCTCACTATTCACTATTCACTATTCACTATTCACTATTCACTATTCACTATTCACTATTCACTATTCACTACTCCCTACTCCCTACTCACTAAACCATCAATCCGTTTCATCATCTCCATCATAGATCTTCCATTGTGATAGGGGCATTTCCAGGGATCGATCTTCCAGTCGTTACGATAGTATGGGGAAGGGTCATCAGCCGGTTCAACAAGATAAGGTTCACCCAGGCGGTTGAGCTTTGTGAACCACTCTCCTCTCTGGTGGTCGATCAGGTATTTATCAATAAAGCTCCATGATAACTTAACCGTTTTCCAGTACTTAAGATCCTTTGTCAGCTCATAGGCATTCATAAATCCTACAAGTGTTTCTGCCTGCTGCCACCAGTGCTTATTTGTTTTAACATGACTGCCAAACCTGGTTGACTCAAGGAAGAGTCCCCCATCTTTATCTACGGCAACACGCTCTATATTGTCAACCATTTTTACTGCTATCACCCTCATCCTCTCAATAATCTCTGAATTACCGAGGATCTCAGCTGCTTCCCACAGCAACCACGATCCTTCAATATCATGACCAAAAGAACAGATGCCTTTTGAGGATTCTGCTTCGGTGAAAGACTCTTCGAAGAAAATCCCGAAATGTCCGCTTTTACGGATGATCTTATCAAGGAACAGGTTCATGAGTTCTGTCAGTCTCCGCTCAACAAGAGGATCTTTCCAGACTTTATAAAGAGCTGCCCATGCCTCGAGCACATGAAGATGAGTGTTCATCGATTTAGGCTCATTATTATCTGCCATACGGTTCTCGCTGTAAATTTTCCAGTCGCGGGTGAACGATTCACGATATCCGGCATTAACAGGGTCCTTAGCCTTTTCTTCGAGCAGGGAAAAGAAGTCCCGGATCTTCTGCATTACTGTATCCAGGGGTCGAAACTCATAATACTTACAAAGAGAATAGATAACAAAAGCCTGAGCATAAGTGTGTTTAATATCGTTGGCAACCTCATTGAAGGATGATAACTCCATATAATAACCGCCCCACTCCTTATCCTCAAAATCCTCAGTAACTACCCTGTAAGCTTTATCGGCCATGGCACCGTATTCCTCATTTTCATCTATCATAGCAGCCGCTGAAAAGGTCCATAGTATTCTGGCATTCAGCACACTGGTTTTATTAGCGGTTAAAACCGGATTACCATCGAGGTCGACAGCCCCATAGAAACCATTCCCCTCTTTCTCAACCCCATATTTCATCCAGTATGGTAAAATATTGCCATTCAACTCTTTTTCGAAAAAAATCCTGTACTCCTTTAGTTCTTTTATAATGTTATCCATTTCAATTGCGATTTTTACTATCCTGTTTATTGTTCCAGCCTGAATGTTTCTATTGAATTCTTCCCTATCTTCAGATTAAACTTCTTAGCGCCAGGACCAACAAATTTTTTATCCTGCTCAATAAGATTTGTTTTATAGATTCTGGAAAACGGGATAAACATTTCAATATCCATGTCCTGCTCTGCCCCGCTCATATCTGTGAATCTCATAATCAGACTATTATCATCTTCGCTCTTTTTTAAAGCTGTAAGTACTACCTGGTTTCCGCTGGTAGTAAGGAAGCTCTTTTCCTCACTGAGAGTACTGTTAACAGACCTTACAGGATCCATAACAGTGTATAGTTTATTTTGAGCCTGCTTACCATCCTGAAATCCATTTTTCCAACCGGGTTCGTGGATAAACAGGGAGAATGAAAAATGATGGTCGCCCAGTTGCAGATAGTCATTACCCTCCCAGTGACAACTTTTTCTTGAAGCGAAGAGAATGGGCTGTATCAGAGTCGATGACAAAGGATTGGGAGTCGGGTCGATATAATCGAATGCGATAACACTTGAGCTGATTGTTGCCCCGAACTGGTTACCGGATGCGTTAACCCAATCGATAAGAGTACGCGGATGAACGAGTTTGCACTCTGTTAAATAGATATTGCCGGCAGCGCCTTTTAACTCATCCTTTCCGACTTCAACAACCCCCATAGGCACCTCATAAGTAATAGTGGAAGAAGTCATATTCAAAGGAAATGCAGCCCGGAACTCACGATAAAGAATACCCTCCCAGTTTTTAATATCAATATCAAAATCTATCTGCTTCTTCTCATTATAAATCAATATTGTCTCTTCAACAACGGCATAACGAACCTGCTGGCGAAACCTGAATGAAGTATAAACAGGACCATCTGCAATTTTTTCCCATGAGGTATCGTAATTTCCTGTTTTATCGTAGCCCTCCATTGTTGGTTGCTGAACATCTGCAAATTCACCGGCTCCATTTCCTACCGACTGCATCGTAAAGACTTCACCCAGATTGAATTTAGAGGCATCAATTATTTCTTTTCCAAGAGTTTTATCATACAATCTTTCTATTCCACCCTTGCCAAACCTGACTTTGAAAAACCTGTTTTCAAAATCGGGATTAAAACTAACTTTCACATTTTCAGTAGCAGTTTTAGCTGGCTCCAGATAATATGTTTTATATCCTAATGACGGAACATCTGAAGCTATAAATGAAATATTGCACGATCTGAGTGAGCCATCCTCAAAGAACTTCTCCCCGCTCAATTGTACAGCAACAGGTTTCTTAGAGGCATCGTAAACATTTACTCCGAAAGCTTCGCTTTTACCAAAGGAACATTGAAAAACCACAGGGTCATTCCTTTTCCAGTTCAGACCATTAAAAACAATAAGAGGGACATTAGCTCCATTGAACTCTATTTTTGAGGCTATCCGGTGAAGAGCAGCATTAAGTAACACTGAAGCATCATTCTGTGATTTTACAAATTTACTCAGAAAAAGCCTGTCGGTGATCTCGCCACCTTTACCTCCCCAGCCATGGTCAGGATAGATCTTGGCCTCCCATGTTTCATTGAATTTAGCCTCATCGTAGTTTCTGAAGTTACCTTCTATCAACGCATTTATTGCTGTGAACTTTTCTGCATCCGGGAGCAAAATATCTGCCTCCCGGCTTGCAGTTATCGCATAATGGTGTGATGGGCCATGAATATAAAACCATACAGCAGGTCTTTCTCCGGAAATACTCCTGATCTTTGAAGAGTTGTCCCGAATAGCATTTAATGCTGTATTGAGGTTCCCGTAACTGAATGGAGGTAACTTAACTTTCAGTTTTTTCCCGTCTTCATTTTCAATTACCTTAATACTGTTCCACATATTAATAAACGGATCACAGTTTTTAACCGGTTTCTGATCCCATATAAACTCATAGTTCAGCAATGCAGGGATAATTACCTCTTTTGACTTCTCATCGTAATATTTTCCCCAGAAGAGCACCTCTTGTGCCATCGCTGCTATACCTGCTTCACTCTCCTTACCAAGAATATTATAGAAATCGATATAATGGCCGGATGAGAACATTGTAACTTTAGAATTATCAGGACTATACCAGTCGAACACTCCTTTTTCGTGACGACTCACAAACATATTATTCACGCCCGATTTTGCCAGGATCTGCGACATCTGCAGTGTACGTCCCGGAACATCGGAATTATAATATGTATCTGACACATAGCCATTGAAATTATCGGCCAGCCATTTCTTTCCAAGATATAGCTGCCTTACCAGCGACTCTCCGCTGAACATCTCTTCGTAAGGCTGTGTATAGGTTGCTCCGATAAGTATCCTTCCGTCATCCAGGCCTTTTTGTATCTCAGCTTTTTTATCGGGATGTCTGTTAAGGTATTCGGTAATGATTGAAGTTTGCTCGATGTCCATTTTGAATTTTGGATCCTCTTTCAGTCTTTTCAGATAAGGTGTCATCCATAAAGTATCGCGCATTATGATACACTTCTCAACCTCGTCAACCCATCCAAGATCCTGGTGTGTGGTAATTGACAGAAGTATTTCACCCTTTGAGCTTACGGAATTTGAGATTTCCTTCAGTAAATTATAAGTGTCATTATTACACTTAAAAACTCCATCCTTCACCTGCGACTTTGCCATAGGAAGCAAAGAGATGAGGATCCCAATCAATAAGAATATTTTTTTCATATATAGATTATTTCATTTGTAACCTGATAGTCTCAATAGCATGATGTCCTATCTTTAAACCAAGATTATTACCAACTCCGGGGATGGCTACTCCCTCTTCCTCTATCATGTTGGTAACCTCTGCTTTTTGAAACGGATATGAGAGATTTATATTTGCTACAGCGTCTATCCCCTCGTTGTCGTAACAGCGGATAATCACGCTATTGTCATCGTCGCACTTTTTTATTGTGCTCAGCACCAGATTCTTATTCTCCACAGAAATAAAACCCATTGTTTCCGGCATAGAGCCCGGAATAACCGACGGTTTTGATATCACAGCCTTCAGTGGTTGGTTTGACTGAGTTCCGAGTCTGTAACCATTTACCCAGTTGCCATTGTGAGAATAAATAGAAAAGCTATAAGAGTGATCGCCCGGCTGCAGATAATAGTTGCCTTCACCGTGGCAGCTTTTACGGCTGGCGAGTAGAAGTGGCTGAAGAACAGCATAATCTACAGGGTCTGATGTAGGATCGATCCAGTCAAATACTGCAACATCTGAACTAATAGTGATCCCGGTCTTTCCGTCAGATGCAGAAAACCAATCCTGTACCTCGCGTGGATGAACCTCTGCGCACGGAGTATCGTAAATCTGTGATTTTTTAGAAAATCCGGCTGCTCCGGCAATCTCATCCTTTCCAACTGTTACCACACCCATAGGAACTTCATAAGAAACTTCCGAAATAGCCTGATTGACCGGAAAAGCTAATCTGAACTCACGGTAGCGCTCACCATCGAATCCAAGCAACTCAACATTAACATCAATTCTTTTTATTGTTTTATAAAAAACCACCTGTTGAACCACAGTTACATGGCTGATTTCTTTTTTAAACTCATAAACATCACGCACAGGTCCCGTTGAAACGAGTGACCATGGCTGTTTATACTGACTGAGTTTTTCAAAACCTTCCATTGTAGGCTGCTGCACATCAGTAAATTCACCTGCCCCGTTTCCAACCGATTGCATTGTAAACAACTCACCACCCAGGAATTTGTCTGTTTTCAGGAGATCTACTGACAGCTCCTTATCAAATAATGATTTGATTCCTCCGTCGGCAAATTCTGCTTTATAGAACTGATTCTCATAAGATGAGCTTGTAGCCCTGTTTTCAACCGGACCTGCAGCTGGCTCTCCCTTAACAAGGTAATATGTTTTATATCCTACCGAAGGAACTTTCTCAGCGACAAACAGGAATGTGATCACCTCATCCCTGAGGCCTGTAATCTTGTGATCTGTAATAATCTGATAAGCTATTTCTCCTCCATATTCATCCACAAGGATAAAATTATTCCGCTCATTACCTTCAACGTCGAGTGTAAGTTTCACCAGGTCAGTCCGTTCCCACGACAGTGGGTTAAATACTGTAACAGGGATACCCTTTTCTGAGAAATCAATTCTTGAGGCAATATTCTTCAGTGATCGGTCGAGTATTTCATTGGCAATATTTCGACCTTTCTCAAACGCAGTACGGAATGCTCTGTCGGTAAGGTCACCATGTTTACCACCCCAGCCATGATCAGGATAGATAGCATTTTCCCAGGCAGTAGTAAAAGAGGCTTGCGGATAGTTGTCAAAAGAACCCTGTTGCAGTGCGTCGAAAGTTGCAAACTTCTCGGCAGCTGTCAGTAAACGTGACCCTTCCCTTGATGCTTTGAGTGCCTTTTGGTGAGAGGGTCCATGTATATAAAGCCACACATCGGGACGCTCTCCTTCTATTCTGTCAAAAGCAGGTTTCCCTTTTGAGACAGCCTCAAGCCACTCAGTACCTGTAGAGTATTTAATTGTTGGTCCTTTTAAAGACCCGGATTTTGAGTTCCAATCCCTGAAAAACGCATCATAATCAGGAGGAGTGGCAAAGTCGTGAGAATACAGGAATGGGAGTTCAGGTTTTATTTTATGGTTTTTAAAATACCCGTTCCATTCAACCAGCATTGCTGTAAAAGCCTTAGAAAGAGAGTCAATATTGTTACCTGCCTGCCTAACCGGTATACCAGCCTCGTCGTACTGACCCGGAGTAAAACAGGTAATAAAACTGCCATCTGGGCTATACCAATTGTAAATACCTGGCTGATGCCTGCTGAACTGCATATATGGGATGCCTGACTTCGCAAGTATCTGTGCCATCTGAAGCGATCTGCCCGGCACATCTTCATTCCAATAGGTTTTGAAATCGCAACCTGGCAATTTATTCTTCAGCCACTTACGCCCCAGGTAAGTCTGACGAATAAGAGATTCTCCATCATACATTGATTCATAAGGTTGCTTGTATGTGGCACCCCATTCAAGGCGTCGCTCCCTTGTGAATTTAAGTATCTCATCATACGAATCCGGATGACGTTCAAGATATTCCCTAAGGCTTAATGCATCCTCAACTGAAAACTTAAAACCCGGATTATTTCTTAGTCTTTCCAGCACAGGTGTTATCATTTTCTCATCACGGAATTCGATACATTTTCCGATACTATCCATCCAGGCTATATCCTGGTGAGATGATGGGATTACGCTGATTGTTCCTCCCTTAAAATAGGAATATGAAGAAACTGGTGTGACAGCCGGGGCCTGATTTTGTCCGGAAGCTATTAAAGTTCCGGCCACTATAAAACCAGCTGATAATAAAAATGAATAAACTTTGATTTTAAAATAATTCAATGTCTTCATTTGATTCGTATTAATTAATTCTACAATATTTATAATTACCTGTTATTCATAATATTAAGTCATATCACCATATTGCTTTAAGAGTAACAAATCCCATGGCTGGGACAATAACCTCATCTTTAAGAATATTCCTGCTGCTATGGGTATAATCATCTATCTTCACTTCAGATGGTTCTCTTCCGGGCCATACAAGGGTAACAGATTCATCCTTAGCCGATACCGAACGAAGCCTGAATGTTATCTCCTCACCTGTGTCTCCTGTTTTCAGAACAGTAATATATACATTATTGCTTCCTTTAACTGACAAAGTTGGTTTTGCCTCCAGATTCCTGTTTACTGTGGTGGCAATCAGGGGCTGCGCCTGTTCCAATCCAAAGCGGTTTGAAAATGCGGGATCGTACTTTGAATTATGAGGAAGAATACGATAACGGAACTCAATAATCCCCTCCTGACTGAGGGGGAAGTTTGTAAACCAATGATTATTCAATGCCCAGGAATAAATAGTGGCTGAAGGATCTAATCTTCTGATCCATTGGGGAGAATCGGTGGCCATGCCCAGCACATTGGCAGTCATATTGCCACTTTCGAATACGGGTGCATCCAAAGAACAGAATGTTACTCCCCGTTCATCATTGGAGATATCTATCCAGCGCTGAAAGCCAATCCAGTTCCTGTTACCTTCAGGCAGCTGATCTTTCTCAATCTCCATTATACCCCATGGTATATCAGCCCTGGTTACAGGTTCTGAAATATTAAACCCATACCCAAAATGAACTCCTTCTTTTTCTTTAATAGCCAGCTTGTCAATAATATTAATTATCTCAATATGATTTGAACCGGCAATTAATGCAACCTCGCGTGATAGATGACTGGTCCCCTCTGCCGCTGATTCTATAAGCAATGAAGCCACTAGCGGACCATTTTCCTTAACAGTTATTGTAACATCCTTCGTTCCGGAGGCTTTTTCCGGATTATCATCACCATGCAAATACCTGAAGCTGTTCATTGAACCAGAGGCATCCGGATTGACATATTCATGATCGCCGTTATTAATACTGGAAATATCACCGGTTTTTGCATCAATAATGACCTTAATAATGCCATTATCAATTGAATTGCCACTGATCATAGATCTGCCTGCTCTGATTTTCTTCTCTTTCAACTCATATTTTCGTGATCCCAAAGCGGGAACATCATTTGCCAAAAAAACCAATTCACCTGTTGACAACCTCTGTGAAGGAACAATTTTCCCTTTATCATCAACAACACTATTAAAATTTTTACTCTGTGCAGGAGGAAGATAAACCAGTCCTCCACGGTTCCATGAAAGAGAATTAAAAACTCCAACAAACCTGCTATCGGGGTCATTTACAGACGATAAGGCATTATTTAACAATGCTTTACTCATTGCGTCCCCTTTTTGGAAAAAATCAAATTTTACTTTCAGAATATCGTTAGTTATTGGTTGCCTGTCGGGGTCCATGAAGCACCAGGTATGTTCAGTTCCCATTATCACATTTCTCCAGGCCTCTTCCAGCTCAGAACGCGGTGCAGGTTCACCAGGGTTAAGCATGGTCCATAATGTTTCAACCTGAATGAGCCTCTCTTTTGAGACACGGTTCATCCCGGTCTGCTTTGCTGCTGTACCAAGTCCGTCGGTCCAGTACTCAGTAAAGTCACCTGAACGTACCGGTAACTGATCACCATATTTATCTTCGAAGGATTTCATTATATCAGAAGCGCTGGCGATTATAAGGTGAGGAAAAGCATAATCCTCGTTCCAGCTCTTAACTGCCTCAGGCAGATCGGCATCAATAGGTGTATTATCTGCCATGGCCCATGTCATAGCAAAAATATCATAAGGATAATAATCAGACTGCTCCAGCTTAGTAAGCATGGTATCGATGTAGCTATCGATAAAATTATCGCGGGGATGATCAGTCTTAACTATCTGCAGCAGCTTCGACGGATCAGTCTCGCCTGCCATAAGAGGCCAGTAAGCATGACCTTTTATTAGTGCACCAGGGTTGTAACTGCCTGGCTGAAGGAACAGGATCCTGGATTTGCCATCCTGCCCCAACCACCAGAAAGGCTTAAAGCTCAAATCTGTAGATAGTCCTACCCTGCCTGATCCGTTATTAAGGGCAAGACAATATTTTATTCCAAGGCTGGCAGCCACAGGTACAATTCCCCATGACATTCCAGGGATATCTACCTGAACCAGTGTTTCGATCTTTTTGCCGGTAAGCATCTCCATCTTCTCTCTCTCACGGAAAAACTCAAAAAATTCTTCATCGGCCGATGCTGTTGTATTGGTATGTACATATCCCGCATCAAGATGGAGATAACCATCTCTGACAGCATCAATGATAACCTGCTTCTCTGCCGCTGAAGCACTCTTAAAGTATCTTTCCACAGGCCATAGCACCTCAGGGTTCCAGAGGTAGCGGGCGCCTTCAGGATAATTCTCAGTTTTCTTAGCAAGCTCTATACCGTTAAGAAGGTTACGCGTATGAATTATCTCAACATTCGCCTGGGTATTGGTATAGCCAATATCTACATGTGAGTGGGGATAAATAAAGACTGTCCAGTGTCTCCTGGCAGGTACCATAACTGAGGTGGCAAGCATACGTTTTCCACTTTTCAGGATAATCTCAGCCTTACAATCCGAGTCAACACCCAACCCGGGCAGGAGGACTACATGACAACTATCAATGCCCTCTTCTGCGGTTAGTTCTGTTATTTCATTAACACCATTACAGACAACATCAATAGTTCCTTTCCCGGAAAACTTTGAACCAAGGAAATTTATTACGATCTCCCTGCCAGGTTTGCCATCAGAACGGTGCCGATAATAAGGTCTGACAACGCAGTTGATTGCTTCAGGGAAAGAGGCACCTTTTACAGAAGTATTTGTAACTTTCTGACCATGAGATTCCGGAATATTAATATAAAATATGAGTGTTAAAAGAATGATTGTTAAAAGTTTACTTTTTACTATCATAGTCAGCTTTATTAATTAATAGTTAGCCTGAAAATTTCCCGTTCCGTGTTTTCCCATCATGCATCAGCCTACAAGCCCAGTTTATATGTTTCAATAGCGTGCTTACCTATCTCGAAGTTAAGCACCTTTCCGCTCTGACCGGTATTTTTCTGCTCTTCTTCAATCAGATTGGTCTTAATAAAAGATTTAACCGGAAACCAGAGGCTCATATCCACTTTCTTATCTTTTCCCTCCATTTCAACCATTCGGATTATCAGGTTGCTGTCGTAATCACTCTTCTTTAACGCAGTAACACGAATAAAAGGTGAAGAGAAAGAAACAAAACTCAGTTCTTCAGGAAGTGTACCTTTTTGGGCATTGTCTTTCAGTACTGCTGTCAGAGGATGATTTCCACCGACACCAATATTATATCCGTTTTTCCATCCGGGCTGGTGTGAAGTTAACGAAAATCTGAAATGGTGGCTGCCTGTCTGATGATACCAGTTACCCTCGCCGTGGCAGCTCTTATGAGAAGAGAGAAGTATCCCCTGCAAAACGGTATATTCCACCGATTCACGGGTGGGATCGATCCAGTCTGCCACAGAAAGGTTTGTTGACAAGGTAACTCCATAGTTACTGTCACTTGCTGAGATGAAATTTTCAATTTCCCGAGGATTTATTTCTGCCGGCATCTGCCGGTAAGTTCCACCCCATGACCAACCCAGTGGAGGCATATTCAATTCGTCCCTGCCAACATTAACAATACCGGCAGGAGCATCGTAGGTAACCTGTGAATCCATCATATTCAATGGCATAGCTACTCTGATCTGCCTGTTATGTTCACCGGTCCAGTCCGGAATCTCGTATTCAAAATCTATTTTTTTGATGTTATTATATATGGTAATTATCTGTTTTACACTGAAATTCCTCATC
>JFJP01037221.1_pt1 | contig 36727 bp, 33 predicted proteins | sample 431651 | NCBI WGS metagenome assembly JFJP01 (sample SAMN02602958, study PRJNA72255) | Microbial mat metagenome, whole genome shotgun sequencing project. | biome: fresh water; feature: sink hole; material: water; isolation source: purple microbial (photo- and chemosynthetic) mats found in... | reverse complement strand
TGGTTAAAACCAGCTTTCCCTTATTTGAATACGCTTGCTTAAAAGCTCTTTATTTCCCCACCACCAAAAATTGCAACGCCTTTAATAAACAATTCTTTATTCATATTTTCAGGTGAGCGAATACCAACCTTACGTTTATCGGCAAAGCCCCCAAATATCGATACGACCTCTACATGAATATTCCAATGGGATGGGATAATGAATTTCGATCCTCCAAAAATATTTACTACTTCCAGCACATTTTTGCCCTCGGCCAGGTCACAATCGGTAAAATCATAAACAGACCCGCCAAATATGGCAACTGTTTCACCTCCTCTGAAGTTCTTGGTAGTCATATGGCGCTCGGTACCGCCGAAAATATTTACTTCGTCGATAATATCCGATGAATTTACTGTTTGGTTGTGCCAGTGCTTATATCCATTTTTACGCCGGAATAATATCATAATACCAATTCCTAAAAAGATAGCTGGCCAAAAAAGACGTGCAAAATCAATAGAAACCGGAAATACTCGTGGTATGAGAAAAAATGCACCTACACTGATTAAAACCAAACCAAATGTTTTTTGAGGATGTTTAACAAGTTGCAGAGCTCCAACAGCAATTAATAACATCGGCCACGAGAATAAAGCATAATGAACATTCCATGGCAAAATATCAAAATTTTTGGCAAGCATTAACAACCCTGCTCCTATTAATAACACAGCTAATATCAATTTGCTGTTTGGATTCCATTCGTCTCTGTTTTCCATGGTAAAAATTTTTATTTCGATGTAAAAATATTTGTTCCTATAGTAGTTTGGAACACTTTATCGGTAAATGAGTTAAATATATCGGTAAACGTATCATTAATATTATGAATTTCTTGTATCCGACTAAGACAAATTTCCGAAACTGCATAAATATACAGAAAATCTCTTTTGAGATGCAAAACGTCCTAAGAATACTTATTTACTTTCAGGCAGATAACCAAAACGACCCATCATTTCGAAATGATTTTTGATAATTATTTCTACCAATTCAGCTGATAACTCTTCTTTCCATGAGCCAATTTTTCCTTTTCTGAAAAAGCTTTCCGATTCGGGGCTTTTTTCCCTAAACCCTTTTTCTTTTTCCTGTTTCATTAATTCGTTGAAATCGCTTTTGGCAATAGCTTCCCTTATTTGAGAATCGTTAAAATTTAATCCGCAGAACTGAATAGCTTTCGAAAATGTTTCAAATGGGGCAAGCTTCATATCTTCGTACCGAATCACTATAAGCGGCAAATTCGAATTATCCACCCAACTTATTATATGATTGCTCCAGGTAAGCAAACGCTGAGTTAGTTGCATATGAAGTTTAGATGGCTTGTTGCAAAATGCATATTCGTTTGTGTTCATTGCTTTTACAATAACATCGAACCCTAAATTGGAATGGTGAGCAAATGAAACGGCCACATCAAGCGGATTCCGAACAAAATAAATCACAGCTTTGGTGGCACTTTCTGGCACAAGGGGTTTGCCATCGGGAGTGGATGTATAAGCATCGTGAATTTTATGAAAAACAACATCTTCCGATTGTTGGGCTATGTATTCATAAACCAGTGGACGAAGTTTTTCTATTTCATCAGGAATCATATCAGCAGAGGATAACCCGGTAGCTTCATCAAACAACTGGCGACTGCTGGCAATGGGACCTCCCTCCAATTCATTGATATCGGCCGGTGTGTTGCTATTTCTTAATAAATTTGCCAAAAACGCTCTGAACCAGGTGTTTCCGGATTTAGGGTAGGATGCTAACCAAACAATTCGTTTATAATCAATTGTGTTCATCCTATTGAATGGAGCTTATTTTCAATAATATCGATTATGGAGTCAGTGGAGAAGCCTTTAGATGGCCTTGACAGCCTCCTTACAAAACAATTTTGAGCTATTGCCGAAAGGTGATTAAAATTTGCTTCGTTATTTCCCAATCCCCTGACAAAATTTAACCGATACGTATTATTCTTTAAGGCATTGAATTTTTCTATCCCCTTTAAATCTTCAACTTCAATTCCCGGAGAGTTTTTGGTATGTAGGATATAGATTCCTGAAAGCGGCAATTTGGCAGATTCAAAAGCATCAACCACTTCAAAATTATGTTTGTTAAGTTGTTTTCGAACCCGAGAAAGAGAATTCGGGTCTATTCCCAGTTTTTCCAAAGAATCGGCCCACAACTTCATTTGAGGGTATCCGGCAGAAACAGCAGGAAGGTTTTGTTTGTTAACCGAAACCACACTTATATCGTCACTTAATATTTTATATCCACGTTTTATGAATCCTGCAGCAAGCGTAGACTTTCCTGCACCTGAAACCCCTGAAAAAATAATGGCGCTTTCTCCGAAAACCAGTGAGCTGCCATGCATAGGAAGTAATCCCCGCTGATGAATTAAGGCACCAAAAACTGAACCCAGCAAAAACAACCGCACATCTGCCATCTCAGCGTTTTCGGATGGTTGAACTGTAATAGTATGCCCAGCCTCGGCATAATAATTCGCAATATTATCCACCTTTAAAATAAACTGATTGGGAGATGCCTGAAAGCGAACCCCTATAAACTGAGGAGAAACCAATTGATCGGGAACTTCGCCTAAACCAATAAAAATTCCCGGCTCTTCATCAGTCGGAAGAAACTCCGGAATTTCAAGTTCTGATTCAATATATAATCCAAATGCTTTATAACGAAACGACCTCATTTTGGATGAAAAATTTATAGGATTGCGTTTTGTGGTTTAAAGATAATATTCCTGACGGTATTCTATAAAAAATTGTATTTTTATTTGGATAAAGCCTATGACAAAGCTAGCTCTCTATACATCTTCAAATCCCGAACTCCAATTAATTCTGGATGTTTGCAGAACCCGGCTTAGGGGTAACGTCTTATTATCAAATTCTCCTGATTTAAAATCTTTTCGGTGGGAGAAATTTGTTAAACTGGCGGAACAGCACAAAATATTTCCAGCGGTTTATACGGGTATTAAATCGTCTTTGCTTGAAGTACCACCAACTATTTTGGTAGATATGAAATCGAAATACGACCAAAAGGTACTTCGGTCGATGCAACTAACGCAAAATCTTGCACTCATTTCGGAAGCTTTTAAAAAGAATACCCTTGATTTTTATATTCTAAAAGGGCCTTTCTTATCTTACCAGTTATATGGAAATTTTACTTCGCGACAATTCAGTGATCTGGACCTTTTTGTAGAACCAGATCATTTCCAATCGGCAGTTGCTGTTCTTAGCTCACTTGGGTATAAAGGCGGTGAATTCTATAATCAAATGAATTCCATCCAAAAACGATACTATATGAATCATTTTAGCGATTATAGTATGAGAAGTCCTATTACTAATATCCTGGTTGAATTGCATTGGAAGATATTCCCCAAAAAGCTAATAAATTCTGATTTTGAAGAAACCATTTTTCAGGAATCCCTGTCACTTACTATTGGAGAGCAAGTAATTAAAGGAATGAAACTTACGAACCATCTATTTTATCTTACTATTCATGGTTATAAACACTCCTGGTATAGATTGAGTTGGCTTTGGGACGTTGCCAACGCATTTCAACTCATTAATCAGGATGAGCAAAAGGAATTATTTAAAATGGCAGTATCGCAAAAACTTGAAGTTCCGGTGATCCAATCTATATGCCTATGTAATTCTATCATGGGAACCAACATACAAACAGAACTAAAAAAACACATTAAAGCGTCCATACTTCATTTTGCCGAAAAATCAATAGAGACAGGAAAGCAAACATGGACATTTTCGCACATGATAAAAAATTATTTTTATCTGGCAAAAATGAAGCGGTCCTTAAGCTATAAAATTTCAATCCTGATGCCCTACCTGACCCATTTCCGCGATTGGAAGGTAATTCGGTTACCAGCTATACTTTTTCCGGTATATTTTATTTTAAGGCCTTTTATTTTAATATACCGCAGAATAAGTAAAATATGCACCTAATACATCTATCTAACCTCAAATTCAATTTTCGTTGTGATAGGTTGAATGCAAAGCGATGGCAAATCAGGCATTCGATCGAAACAAAACCGGTGTTTAAATATCGTGAAATACTTACCACGGGGTAGATTTTTCTGTATTGTCCCTCTAAAATTATAGTGAAGCGTGCTCCAGTTGTTTCGCGAATCGCTCCAGGGCACAGTGAGTTTGTAAACATTATCTTTCCCAAAAAAGGGATGCGCATCTGAACTCACTATTGCAACTCCATTATAAGAAAATGGACTCCCTACCAATTGATTGGATTCATTAAAAACCGAACAAAATCCATTCCCATCAGCAAGAAAAGAATTATCTAAAAATAGGGTATCTCCAGTCCTATTTTGAAGGGATAGAGAAAAAGAAAAATGCTCACCTTCCTTAAATAAAGTGGAAGGCTCGCCTTTATGATTTAACATACAGAAATTGACATCCACATCAGCCTTCCTGTTTAGCCGCTTTGTCTTACTACTATTTTCAGTGGGATTTTTCTGTCTGTCAATTATTATTAAACCTAGTGGCAGATTTGCAAACATGACGAAAAGAAACATATAAACATTTTGGAATCGCATAACTCATTTTTTTTTCAACTAGACGAGTTATTGAAAAAAAGGTTGCGTAGCACTTTATTACTCTGTATTTAGGCAATAGCAGATTAGATCAAATATAGGCAGGAGCCATAAAACAAAAAAGGGCCAGTGTATAACACCGCCCTTTCCAGTTGTATTTATCGTTTTAAGAATTAACTTACCGTTGAAACATAATATTCGCGGAACAAACGTGCAATATTGCTAATCTTTATTTCCTTGGGACATTCAGCTTCGCAAGCCCCAGTATTGGTGCAGCTACCAAAACCAAGCTCGTCCATTTTGGACACCATATTTTCAACCCGCTTTTTTGCTTCGAGTTTTCCTTGTGGTAAAAGCGCTAATTGTGATACTTTAGCTGAAACGAACAACATGGCCGAAGCATTTTTGCAGGTAGCAACACACGCACCACAACCTATACACTGAGCTGCATCCATTGCTAAATCCGATTTCTCTTTCGAGATTGGGATAGCATTTCCATCAGGCACACCACCGGTGTTTACAGAAACATATCCCCCTTCCTGAATAATTTTATCGAAAGCAACACGGTCAACTACTAAATCCTTAATCAAAGGAAATGCTTTTGCACGCCAAGGTTCGATTACAATTGTATCGCCATCTTTAAATTTGCGCATATGAAGCTGGCAGGTAGTAATCCCCTGGTCGTTTCCATGCGGACGGCCATTGATATACAAACTGCACATCCCACAGATACCTTCGCGGCAATCGTGGTCAAAGCAAACAGGATGATCAAATTTATCAACTAATTGCTCGTTTAATTGGTCCAACATTTCAAGGAAGGAGCAATCCTCCGAAATTTTAGAAATTTTGTATGTTACAAACTTCCCTTTGGCTTGGGCGTTTTCTTGACGCCATATTTTTAATGTAAAATCCATTTTCTAAATGTTTTAATTTACAATTATTGATTGTCGATTGCTGTTCGACTTATTATTCAATTGAGCAGTTTTTCTTGAAGCTACGAATATTGCCTTCAATTCATTTGCCTCTTTAGTAGAATCTACAAGCTTGTTACTTTCAATTAAGTTTTCATCTATACTAAACTCTAACCAAAATTGTGCTTCATCAATCTCTTCAACCACTATGCTGATTTTAGCAATAAATGCTTTTTTTGATTGAGAAACACATGCTGCTCTATAATTAGCAGCTACCGAAGTTGAACATCGAATTAACTGGCCTCTTAAATGCTTTCCAAGAGTATTAACAGGAAAACTCATAGCTACTTTTACGCATCTATGGGCAAACAATTTAGTTCTTAATTTTAATTCTTCCTGAGTCATTTCAATCAACAATCAACAATCGACAATTATTAATTATTTATAATTACGCTGTGCCACTTTGATATTTTCGTAAATCAATGGCTCTTTATTTAATGCAGGTTCCTGACCTTCGCCTTTATATTCCCAGGCAGCAACATACATAAAGTTTTCGTCGTGACGTTCAGCTTCCCCTTCTTCAGTTTGATATTCTTCCCGGAAGTGCCCGCCGCAAGATTCTTCGCGGTTAAGAGCGTCGCGGGCCATCAATTCACCCAATTCGAGAAAATCAGCAACTCTTAATGCTTTTTCAAGTTCAGGATTGAATTCATTAGCTGTCCCTGTTACGCGAACATCTTTCCAATATTCGGCACGCAGCGCGACAATTTCGGAAATAGCTTCGCTACAACTTTGTTTTGTACGGGCCATACCAACTTTATCCCACATAATTTTACCCAGACGCTTATGGAAACTATCAACAGAATGTTTCCCTTTAATACTCATCAATTTCTCGATTTTCTCTTTCACCGACTTTTCAGCTTCCTTAAAAGGATCGAGATCCGTACTCATACGTGGAGTGCGAATATCGGCAGCTAAATAATTCTGAATAGTATATGGTAATACGAAATATCCATCGGCTAAACCCTGCATCAAAGCAGAAGCTCCTAAACGGTTAGCTCCGTGGTCGGAAAAGTTAGCCTCACCAATGGCGAAAAGACCGGGTATGGTAGTTTGAAGTTCGTAATCAACCCAAACGCCTCCCATGGTATAGTGAACCGCTGGGTAAATCATCATCGGGGTTTCGTATGGATTTTCGTCTACAATTTTCTCGTACATTTGAAAGAGGTTCCCGTAGCGCTCTTCAATTACCTTTTTGCCTAAACGGTTGATAGAAGTAGCGAAATCTAAGTAAACCGCCAATCCAGTTGTCCCCACACCAAACCCGGCATCGCAGCGTTCTTTTGCAGCTCTGGAGGCTACATCGCGGGGAACCAGGTTACCAAAAGCTGGGTAACGGCGCTCTAAATAGTAATCGCGATCTTCTTCTTTTATTTGAGTTGGCTTTAGTTTACCCTGGCGAACAGCCTCGGCATCTTCCTTTTTCTTTGGAACCCAAATTCGACCATCGTTACGCAACGATTCAGACATTAAAGTCAGTTTCGATTGGTAGTCGCCATGAACAGGAATACAGGTTGGGTGAATTTGAGTAAAACAAGGGTTTCCAAAGAAAGCACCTTTTTTATAAACCTGCCAGGCTGCGCTGGTATTAGACCCCATAGCATTGGTCGATAGAAAGAAAACATTGCCATATCCACCCGTAGCAATTACTACGGCATGACCGAAATGTTTTTCTATTTCACCAGTAATAAGGTTACGGGAAACAATACCACGGGCTTTTCCGTCAACAATAACCAGGTCGAGCATTTCGTCGCGGTTATGCATTTCAACGGTACCGGCTTTAATTTGACGGCTCAAAGCACTATAAGCACCTAAAAGCAATTGTTGTCCGGTTTGACCGCGTGCGTAAAACGTACGCGAAACCTGAGCCCCACCGAACGAACGGTTATCTAATAATCCGCCATATTCGCGGGCAAAAGGCACCCCTTGTGCAACGCACTGGTCAATTATATTATTACTTACTTCGGCTAACCGATGAACGTTTGCTTCGCGGGCACGGTAATCGCCACCTTTAATAGTATCATAAAACAAACGATAAACTGAGTCTCCGTCGTTTTGATAGTTTTTAGCAGCATTAATACCACCTTGTGCAGCAATACTGTGAGCACGTCGCGGACTATCCTGATAGCAAAATATTTTTACATTAAACCCCAGCTCACCAAGACTTGCAGCAGCAGAAGCCCCTGCTAGACCGGTTCCGACTACAATTATATCGAGTTTGCGTTTATTGGCAGGGTTAACAAGGTTTTGTGTGGCTTTATATTTTGTCCACTTTTCAGCCAACGTTCCCTGAGGTATTTTTGAATTAAGTTCTGACATATTATAAAATTCAAAGATTCAATTAATATTACAAAGTATCTCTTTTCACAAACATGTGATAAAGTATTCCTAATAGAAAAATAAGTAATAAATAGGAATTCCGGCAAAACCTGCTGGCACTGCAATTGCATAAATAGTACCAATGGCTTTAATGATGGGGGTATACTTTTTATGGTTAATACCCATCGTTTGAAAGGCACTCTGGAAAGCATGCTGCAGGTGGAAGGAAAGAAAAACCATGAACACGATATAAATCCAGGCATAAGCTTTCGTAGAGAAAAGGTTGATAGCCATGTTATAAAAATCATGACTTCCTTCAACAACTTTATCTCCGGTTGGAGCCTCGGTCCAACCAAGTTTTACAAAGTAAAAATTAACAAAGTGCAGTGCTAAGAAAATGAAAACGACAGCCCCGGTATGAATCATGTACTTTGAAAAGAACGATGTTTGTGAATTATGGGTAACAGCGTATCTCGTTGGACGAGCAAGCCAGCTTTGTATTTGCAGGATAACTCCATAAATTATGTGAAGTAAAAATCCACCAAATAAAAAGATCTCCATAATTTTAATCAGGATGTTGGTAGTCATAAACTCAACACCAATCCTAAACCACTCCCCGCCATCGCTCCTAAGCAATAACAAATTAATACCTAAATGTACTACCAGGAATACGCACAGAAATAATCCCGCCAGTGACATCATCAGCTTCTTCCCTAAAGACGAAGTAAAAAAATTGCTCATATGATCTGTTTTTGTGTAAATAAAAAAGTATAAGTTTAATCTGTTCTAAAAAAATTTTTGCAAATGTACCTGCTTCCTATACTTTTTGCAATGAAAGATGTTAATTTGTCTTTAATTTAAATCCATTCTAAGCTATGATTTATCCGCATATATCCAAGCACTTATTTGAACAAAATAGAATTAAACTAAATAACAAACTTCCAAAGCAATCTATCGCTATTATAACCTCTAACGATGAAATGCCGCGAAATGGCGATCAGTTCTTCCCCTTTCGGCAAAATTCCGATTTATTCTATTTAACCGGAATTTATCAGGAAAAAACTATGCTTGTGGTGTGTCCAGATCATCCTAATGCACGTTTCCGTGAAATTCTTTTTATGGTGAAACCTAACAAAGAAATGGAAACCTGGCACGGTCTTAAAATGCAAAAAGCGGAAGCAATTAACATCTCTGGGATTAAAACTATTCTTTGGGAAGATGAATTTGAAAAAATTATTGCCGAATTGGTATCATTTAATAATACCTTTTTTATTAGTACCTGCGAAAACTCAAAGGTAGCTTCAAAAATTGAAACCAGCGATTTGAGAATGGTGGAATATCTTTCCAGGCGTTTTCCGTTGCATCGTAAAGAGCGACTTGCTCCCATAATGACAGAGCTTCGGCTGAAAAAAGAACCTGAAGAAATAAATATTATACGACATGCATGCCAAATAACCGGTAAAGCATTTGAAAGAACCTTAAAATTTCTGAAACCCGGCATGTATGAATATGAGGTGGAAGCGGAACTAACGCACGAGTTCCTTAAAAATGGGGCATCAGGACATGCCTATTATCCTATAGTTGCTTCCGGAGAAAATGCTTGCTTTTTACATTATGTCACCAATAAAAACCAATGTAAAGACGGGGAAATGCTCCTGCTCGATTTTGGGGCCGAATATGCTAACTATGCTGCCGATTGCAGTCGCACTATTCCGGTGAATGGACGTTTTAACAAACGCCAGCGCGAAATTTACGATGCAACGCTAAATGTTTTTCGAAAATCGCGACAACTCATGGTAAAAGGCACTTCCATAACATTAATCCAAAAACAGGTTTGCAAACTATGGGAGGAGGAACATGTTAAACTTGGACTTTATTCAATGGAAGATATACGAAACCAGGATCCGGAGGAACCCCTATACCAAAAATACTATATGCATAGTATCTCTCACTTTTTAGGGTTAGATGTGCACGATGTGGGAAACAAAAATTCTATCCTGGAGCCTGGAATGATAATAACTTGTGAACCAGGTATTTACATCCGTGAAGAGGGGGTTGGAATTCGCCTGGAAAACGATATCCTGATTACCCAGGCAGAACCAATTGATTTAATGCAAAATATTCCTTTGGAAGCAGAGGAGATTGAAAATTTGATGAAGTCTTCATAACTGAGAATAAAAAAATCTTAAAAAGCACAATTCATCAATCCCTTAACTTTGTTTGCTAATAATTAAATATTTAAAGAATTACTAAAATGCTAAAATCAGTTCCTTTTAAAACTTCATCGGTTTATTTCGACGACAGGGGTTCAGGAAAAGTAATCGTTTTATTACATGGTTATTTAGAAACCAAAGAGATTTGGGAAGATTTCGCTATGCAACTAGCCAAAAATTTCAGGGTAATTGCTATCGATATTCCTGGACATGGCAAATCAGGAAAGATTGCAGATGTCCACCATATGGATCTGTTAGCAGAGGCTGTGGATGCTGTGTTAACAAGCCTGAATATTGAAAAAGCTTTTTTAACCGGTCATTCCATGGGGGGCTATGTAGTTCTTTCGTTCCTGGCCAAATATCGTCATAAAGTAAGCGGAATATGCTTATTTCATTCCACGCCTTTTGCCGATACCGAAGAAAAAAGAAATAACCGCGACCGGGAAATAGAACTTTTCAGGCAAGGAAAAAAAGAATTGATTCTTAATACCAATATTCCTAAAGGATTTGCTACGGACAACCTCGAAAAATTTGCGGTTGAGGTAAACCGGGCAAAAGAAATTGGGGCACTTTGTGAGGAGGATGGAATTATTGCCTTGCTGGAAGGAATGAAAGCTCGCCTGGACAGACAACTCCTTTTAAAAGAAACCAGCCTGCCTGTATTATTTATTCTTGGGAAAAAAGATAATTACATCCCCTATGAAATAATGTCGGCGGTAGCACAGCACACAGCATCCGGAGAAATTCTTTCACTTGAAAATTCTGGCCACATGGGTTTTATTGAAGAGCCGGAAATATGCACGAGTGCGATGTCTTCGTTTGTGGGACAGTTTTAGTGTCTGAATTGACCATTTTGAAAATAAAAGCCAATATCAATAAATTAACATGCTACATTTAAAACTCCTAACCAATAAAGTTCGAATCAGAGTTCAAGTTTCGTTTATCCTTAGTTTAACTTCCTTTTCAATTATAGCTCAATCACATATTGGGGGAAAAATTATAGATAAAGACACAAAAGTACCTATTTCGTATTGTAACCTGATGCTTAATAAAACTAACATTGGCACTGTTGCTGATTCTTCGGGAAGATACATACTTCAGTTTCCTAACCAATTCGACAATGGCAGTATTTATTTCACATGCCTCGGTTACCACGATACTATTATTTCCATAAATAGAATTTCCGAAATAGTTGAATTAAGGGCTAAGCCTTTCAAATTGAAGGAAATTTTAGTATACCCAAATAATTTAACGGAAGAAAGAATTGGAAGTAAAAAACATTTTCTTTCATTTAATGGATTAAGTGTGAACTGCACCACGGGAGAAGGTTTTCGGTTATATTTCCCCTTCAAACAGAATTCAGCATTAAAATCTGTAGAATTTAATTATACATCCCTACCTAAAGCAAAAATGTCATTTCATTTAAGATTACTGGAGGCTGACACCTCTTTAAAAACTCTCAGAGATGATCTTCTTGAAGAATATATAACCGTAACGCCAACCAAGAAAGGATGGTGTAAGGTTGATCTCTCAAAATTTAATTTAGCTTTTCCGAAAAAAGGACTTATTATTGAGATAAGCGTAATTGGTGAGTTACCCAATTATAACGATAAAGATGCTTTAAGAAAACTTCCCCGAATTGGTTTCTTATATACAAAAAAAGGACAAGGATATATTTGGATGAGCCATAGCATTAAAGATAGCGCTGAGCTAATGGGATATATCCCTGCAGCTATACTAAATGTGATAATGAGATAAGATGCAGTTTTTATTTCTTATCCTCAATCTTGTATACATCAAATAATCTCGTAGACAATTCTATTTTCTGATACATCTTTTGAGGTCGAAATGTTTCTTTTTTATCAATAAGTAAATATTTCTTATTGGCATTCGCAGCAGTTAAACTAATATTAAAATGCCTTATCAGATAGAATTGCAACGACCAATTTTCGCTAAGCGAATTATTTATACCCATAACCTCACCCTTTGGAACTACTTTCCCAACAATATAAATATCGTGAAGGATATCTTTATCTCTACCTACTTTGCCAAACTGAAGTCCCGAAAATAAAATAACTACTATTAGCAGACATATACTGGCTATTTTTAATTTCCAAAATAGGGTACTTTTTATATCTAATTTACCTATAAGCACATTCAAACCAGGAGCTAGTAGCATTGAAAATCCAATAGCAAAAAAAGGCAATGAGGGAACAAGGTAAAACCCTCTCTGCACATGGGTAAGCATTAATGGCAACGAACCTGCAAACCCTATCGATATAAAGAACCATGAACTTCTCAGAATATCTTTATCTATTTCCCATTTGTCGTTTTTACTTTTAATAATTGCTAACAAAACACCCGTGACCGAAGCGATAGGAACCAATTCGCCCAACAATCTGAATAAAATAAAGAATCTGCTTGCAACTACAGGTTCCTCCTGAATTCGATAAAGAAGTCGGTGTTGAAAATAGAAGGATAAACTTTGAAATGCTTCTTGGTTATTGAGAAGCATTAAATAAATAATGATAACCGAACTCACCTGAAGAAGAAAAAAGAACACAATAACCTTCAGAGAATTCCGCTGCAGTAAAAACCACGACAATCCAAACACCGTTATTGGAAATAATCCAACCAATCCTTTCGAGAAACTTGCAAAAAAAACAAAGACTCCCGATAATATCGCAAAAACAACTTGAGTCCGCTGAATGATAATCGCTTTAATGCAAAAATAAACTGCAGTCAATGTAAATACACTTACAGTATTTTCGAGCATATTGTTTTGATACGACCAAAAGCAAACTGGTATACAAATCCATAATAAAACAGGCAACCAAGCCAAGGTTTTTAGCTGTTCATTTTCACGAAAAAATAACCTCCAGATTTGTGCTATTAAATAAGCCGAAATAACTGCAGTGAGCAACGAATACATTCGTTCAGTATAAATTCCGTTCCCAAAAAGCCTAAAGAATACAGATTGAATACCATATACCAATGGTGGATGTTCTAAAAAGAGATTCGATCCGCTTTTCCACCATGTTGCACTTAGAAATGGAGCCCAAAAAGTCCCTAACCCATTTGCCAGGTTATTTGAAATACAGGCATATTGCAAGCCGTCCATAAACATGCCATCTTTCAAAAGCACTGGAATAATCAATACAATAAAAATAGCACTTGTAAAAAGCCAGAATGGCAGGTTTCTTTGGTTTCCTTTAACTATTTCAAGATATATTTTCGGAAATTTGAAGCAGTTCATTTAGGTGTAAATTAATGCCAAATCTCTCCTTTAGTCACATCGCCATGTATGTCGATCAATTGAATACTGGAGATCGTTTTCATGGTTGCAAAATCAAAAAAAGTCCAAATCACTTTTTTATCGCGGGTTATTTCAATAATATGGGGCGAATTTCCAAATTGTCCATGACCAAGCCAGTTTGTAACAACGGTATTTCCATTAGGTAATCGTTGTAATCCGGTTAAAAATTTAAAACTAATACCGGGTAATTCGTTGGTGAGAACTTCCCAAACGGTATTTCCTTTTATATCTACTTCAAAAACTTTAGGGCCTCCATGATGATCGGCAGTAGCTATCAATGTATTTCCATTAGGCAAACGAATTACGCTGTGGGGGCCTCCAGGAGCAGGTATTTCCCTAACAACTTTACCGGAAGAATTGTATTCTCTTATTACATCTTCGCCATAGTGGGCGACTAAATAATTCCCGTTTTTAAGTTTCCGGGCATTGCGCATATAGGCATGGCCTCCATCTTTGCCTTCGGGCAAAAGGTCTATCTCTTTAACAATACTGCCATTAGGAGTTATTTCGAGTAATTTCCCTGAATTGCATTCACCAATAAACGTATTCCCGTTTTCGAGCCGCTGGCAGGCATATATCTCGCTTTTCGACTCATAGTTAAACACTATTTCTTTACTCCTTGTTACTTCTTTAACTCCGTTTCCCGTGTTAAAAAGCAGGTTATCATTTGGCAAAATCCAAATATCGTTGCAATCCTTAGCCGGGTATTCCCATTCAACTTTCCCATCTTTAGAAACTATAAATACTTTCCCCTGGGAATAATCAGTACAAACAAAAGGATGGCCTTGTCCTTCCTGAATTATCAGATTCTGTGCAGTAAGGTGGTAATAATTAAACCATCCCATTATCAGCAGATAACTCCAAACAATTCGCTTTTTAGTCAACATTTCAGAAACGATTAATGATTAATTCATTTTTAACCGGGTTCCCAGTTTCAAAATGCTTTTGGGTCGAATTCCATTTGTTTTACATATAGAATCTACAGTAGTTCCATAGCGTTTAGCCAACGAATAAAGCGTATCCCCCTTTTTAATTTTATGATAAATCGGTGCAATTTGAGGTATTTCAGATTTTAAAGAATCTTCCTCATTGCTAAAAATAACAGATTCTTTCTTCACTTTATCAGGTTTTTTCTCAATAACCAAAGATCGAACAATCTGATTTTCAAAATCAAATAATTTTTCAGCATTCAGGGCTTTTTTGTTTTTTCGAATCTCAAAATGCAGATGGGTGGTAGTTGCCCTTCCGGTTCTACCTCCTAAACCAATCGGGATGCCGGATAAAACAGTATCTCCCACATTCACTATAGCCTTGCTTAAATGAGAATAGTAAGTTTCGATATTATCGGGATGTTGCAACACAACCAGAATTCCATAACCATAATAATGCATCGATCTGGTTACAACTCCCTTAAAAGCCGCACAAACGGTATCTCCAAGAGTTAGCTTAATATCAGTCCCAGTGTGCATTCGTTTTCCTCTATAACCAAAATGACTTATCACTTTTCCCTGAATTGGAAAATGAAAGGATCCTAAAACAGCTGTATCGAGATAAAAAGAAATTTTAGAGGAATCTACAGGAGCTGAAGAATGATTATAGCTCTTATCTCTCAAAGAGCTGTCTGAAATATGGGGCATTGAATTGACGGGTATCAATATCAATGAAATAATAACTATAAGTTTTAATCCTCTGAAAAAGAAGGTATTCATCATACGGTTTTAAATTAAAGGTGTTCAGTAAAAAATACTACTTACTTTTTAACACCTCTACAGCTTTAAGAAAAGTACTGTCTGTTTTGAGTAATATCGGATAAAATCCCTCATTGTCAAGAAAATTCCGACTAACATATGCCATCAGTTGATTTTCGATCCAAAACGAAGAGCGATTTAGATCTTCGCGAGTTGCAGAAATTCCATTTTTGGTGGCATATTGAACAAATTGATCAAAAATATTTTTCTTTTTGAGATACGTCACCATTTCACCAACTGATTTAAATTGTTTTAATACCTGCCGGTTTTGGTCACTAAACATAAAACCAAAGCGATATAGGATTCCTTTGGAAGAAATTTGTTGATAATAGTTTGATATCCCGGATGTATCGAATGGGATAAAAATATCGGGCATAATACCGCCGCCACCATATACTATTTTCCCTTTGGGAGTTTTATAACGCAACGAATCATCAAAATGAATGCTATCTTGCTTCTCCAGCTCTCCGTGTGCAATGCGCTTATCAAGCTCTTCGTAATACTCGTCAACTCCATTAGTATAGGGCTTTTGAATGCTCCGGCCTGTAGGTGTATAGTAACGGGCAATGGTTAACCGTATTCCTGAACCATCGGGAAGAAGCGCTTGCTCTTGTACCAATCCTTTTCCAAAACTTCGGCGGCCAATAACCGTAGCCCTATCGTTATCCTGTAAAGCGCCGGCTAAGATTTCGCTAGCTGAGGCACTATATTCATCAATTAATAAAACCAGGTTAAAGCCAATACACAAACCCGAAGGTTTGGAATATGTATCCATGCGCTGTCTGGCCCGGCCTTTGGTGTAAACAATAAGTTCTTTATCATCCAGAAATTGATCTGCAATATCGGTTGCAGCATTAAGGAGTCCACCACCATTTCCACGTAAATCGATGATGAGCTTTTTCTTCATCCCAAGTTTATTGAGATTTACAATTGATTTATTAAACTCATCGAAACTGGTTTTTGCAAATTTTGAAATTTTCAGATACCCGATTCCTGGCGAGGCTATATATGCAATATCAATACTTTTTAGCGGAATCTTTCCACGGGTAATTGTAAATTCTATTGGCAACTTAATGCCGGGTCGGACAATTGCAATTTTTACTTTTGTACCTTCTATTCCTTTTAGCCTTCTTACAATTTTATCGCTGGTGAGCTTCACACCTGCTACAATTGTGTCGTTCACTTTCACAATCCGATCTCCTGGAAGAACTCCAACCTTTTCGGATGGTCCACCTGAAACAGTACCTACAATAACGATTGTATCTTCCTGAAAATTAAATTGAACTCCTATTCCACTAAAATTTCCTTCCAGTGGCTCATTCATTTCCTGAAGTTCAGAAGCAGGAATATATACGGAATGAGGATCGAGCTGCTTTAGAACTGAATTAATTGCTTCTTCTTCGAGGTTCCCGCGGGAAACGGAATCCACATACGTGTCCTCAATCATATCGAGTACACTATTTATTTTATCGGGACGGGGAAATAAAAGCATCCGCTCGTTTGTCCCATTTCTGGAAAGCTTAATCCCAATAAAAATTCCCGTAATAAGAAGCAGCGCAAAAATAACTGGCAAAAACGCTAACGATTTTTTATTATTAAACTCCATTTTAATCTTCCAGGTTAATAAAAACTACCTCAATCCCCGCTCTTTCCAGAATCTTCAAACCGTCTTCGTTATGGTACTTATCACAAAAAACAACCCTGCTGATACCCGATTGAATTATTAATTTTGAACATTCCAGGCAAGGAGAAGTAGTAACATATAAAGTCGCTTCATCGCTGCTGTTATTTGATTTTGCAACTTTTGTAATGGCATTCGCCTCGGCATGTAAAACGTAAGGTTTGGTTTTGTAGTCTTCGTCTTCACAAATATTTTCAAAGCCGGCAGGAGTACCGTTATATCCATCAGAAATAATCATTTTGCCTTTTACAATTAAGGCTCCAACTTTACGACGTTTACAATATGAATTTTCGGCCCAGATACGAGCCATTTCAAGATATCGGCGATCGAATTGCAACTGCTTTTCCCGGTATGGTTTTATCAGGTCGGAATCGCCCATTATTCTTATTTTTGCCGAATTAAATTTTGGGGATAATCGTTAAAAGAAGTACCCGGAGCCGGGATCGAACCGGCACAGCATTACTACTACTGGTTTTTGAGACCAGCGCGTCTACCAATTCCGCCATCCGGGCATTTTTTCAACGAACTTTAGGGTTGCGAAGATAGATAAATGTTCGGGATAGACAAAATTTTTTAAAGAACCTGAATAATATTTTGTGGTATGCTATTCCAAATGAGTACATTAACTTATTAAAATAAGCTTTAAAAAGATTTTATTAATTCAGAAATAATATTTTTGTTACCGTTGTTTTGGAACCATCTTCGTTGGTACAAAACACCATATATATTCCCGAAGATACTTTACGTCCGTCAAAGTTCTTCCCATCCCAGATAGCCTGTCCGCCAAGAGTTTTTGTTTCAAAAACAATATTTCCCGCAATATCGGTAATCTTAACATTTGCATCTTTAATTAAACCGGTAACAGTAACTACCCCCTCATAGTTGGGTCTTACAGGATTCGGAAAAACATATACATCGCCAAAATCATCGGTTGCCTTGGTTGCATCGGAGCGGTAAGAAATAATACCTCGGTCGGTTCCAAAAAATACTTCTCCTGTTTTTTCCTCAATACCAATCCCCAATATTGTATTTGAAAGAATGGGGCTATTCTCGGTATTGAAAGCATGGATAGTAGAATCACCATCAGCAGAAACCAGGAAGACACCTCCCCTATCCGTACCTAACCATTTGCGATTAGCTCCATCGACAGCAATGCACCGAATTATTTCACTACCCAATAACGGATCAATAGTACCATTCCCATCGTAGCGGGGAATGGAAGGTTGTAATCCATTTGTGTTTCCTTCAAATACCTCATCGGGACTCGAATAAACTACCGGGCCATTATCCGTACCTACCCAAATATTTCCGTCTAAATCTTTGGTTATAGTATAAATATTGGAAATGGTTTGCTCAAAGAGGTTTCTTGGCCGAAAACTAATAAGCCTGTCGTCATCTTTATTATCAAGCGTATTGTTTGTATTAAGAACGGCAATACCTCCTCCCTTTGAAAGGACCATCCATACATTATTATAATCATCTATCACAACATCACCAAGAAAATCTACGCCAAGCATTGCGCTTAATGGAAAGGGCAACCAGTCGCCATTCGTTTTTAATACCGATAAACTATTGCTTACATTGCTGTTTGATATCCATAGGTTTCTATCCGAATCAAAGTCCATACCGGCTACACGGGTAAATGGACCACCGGGAATTGCGTTCTGAAGACTGCTGTTATTTTCATTATAATGATTTACAATTTCGCCGTTTTTATAGATAAAGACACCGGAACCATAGGAACCAATATAAATTAAATCTTTATCTATAGGATCAGACTTAGCAACCATAAAATCGAATACGCCCGACTTGGTATAACTGCTCCATTCATTATCCGAAAAAACAGAGTATTCAGCCTGATTGTAAAGATTATCAAAAGAGCCATCTACTCCTCCAGCAGTAACATATAATTTTCCGTTAGAATAATGAAACGCTTTAACCCTATTGCTTAAAGGACCATTAGGCATAATTTGATTTATCCTGGAATCGGGGTATTGCTGTATTAAACCATTTCCAAAATCAGCGATCCAGAGTATACCTGATTTATCAACATAAACTTTCCGGGGCTGGGCAGCCCCAACATCGCCATATTGCCATAAGGTATGAATTAACTGATTACTGAAATTATAAATTTTGAGATTAATACTGGTTGCCAGAAAAATCTTATCACTTGAGAAACTGATGTTCCAAATGTCCGTGTTTTCGTCCATTTGAAAACGATCCCAATCATTCGCCGTGCTATAATATATGGTATCTAACCCTGGATTAGGATTGGAATAGAGCGCATACAATATATCATTGTTTACAATTGCCTGACGAAACGACTTATCATAATTGGGAACATTTGTAATCCTGCTCCAACGGGAGTAATCAACCAAATATGGATCGTCTTTAACAGCTTTATATAAACCAGATGCAGTGGCAGCAATAAGATCTCCATTAAAGATAGCCGAAGAGTTAACCTGAATATAGGTACCAAGCGGCCCAAAAACATAGGTGTCTTTTATTTCATATTTTTCGAGGTCCACCAAAATAATCCCAAAACCGCAACTAAGGTATGCCCATTTACCATTGCATAATATATGGTTAATCGCTTTGCTGGCTGAGAGCGATTTACGCTTCAGTTCAGCAATATTCACCGTTTCTTTTCCTTTAACAAGGTCGATGTTACCATTCTCGTAACCAATAATTAGGAGTTTTTGATCATCCGAATATGCAATAGCACTTACACCAAAATCCGATAACCCATTTATCTTTGATTTCTTTTCCACACTATTGTCCTTCAGATTATATGAAAACAAACTTTCGCCCGTGGAACAATATACTTTATCGCTGGCATAAGCCAAATCAATAGCTTTGTTGCAGGGTAAATGAGTTCTCCAGCTTCCAACCGGAACCTGACCGATTGAAATAATTCCGGAAAAAACGAATAGAATTAAAGAAAAATAAACTTTCATGTATGGCTGCACGAATGATTTGTCAAAAAACGATTCAATTATTTAAAAAGTATTGTTCAGACTCAAAAAATCATGAAAACAATTAAAAGCCCTCGCCCGGTGACTAATTTTATTTTTTTCGGAAAGAGACATTTCTGCAAAAGTTTGATTATAACCATCGGGAACAAACACCGGATCATAACCAAAACCTTCATCCCCTTTTAATTCTTTTACAATTTGCCCATTTACTATGCCCTCAAACAAAAATTCATTTCCAGTATTGGTTATAAAAGCTATTACAGTTCTGAATCGTGCATTTTTATTAGGCTGATTTTCTAAAGCAACCAATAATTTTTGAATATTTGCCAGTGAACGCATTTTCTCAGAACCAAAATCGGAAAGCAAACCGGAATACCGTGCAGAATAAACTCCAGGATCGCCATTAAGTGCTTCAACTTCCAGACCGGTATCATCGGCAAAACAAGACTGATTAAACTTTGAAAAAATAAATCTGGCCTTTTCCAGTGCATTTCCTTCTAATGTCGTTTGATTTTCGGGTATGTCATCTGTAAAACCAAGATCTTTTAAACTTGTAAGCTGAAAAGAATTACCAAGTAAATGCTGAATCTCGGATAGTTTATGAGAATTCTGGGTAGCAAAAATCAGATTCATACCGTTAATTTTGAGAATAGTAAACAAAAAAAGAGGATGCTCATCTCGACCAGAACATCCTCTTCCAAAAATAGTATTTTAAATAATATCAACCACCCGTTGTACTAAAACTGCCAACTTTCGATGGCCGTGGGTTGATACACATCACAGGTACATGAGCGGTATTGGCAATGATATATTGTTCGGATGCCCCAATAATATAATCGGTAAAAAACATCGATTTAGTAGTCATAATAAGCATCAAATCAGCATCAATCGATTTACAGTATTCTATGGTTTCATCAGGAAATGATTTTTTACCTTCGGCCACCACAATTTCATAATCCAGACCTTTTGCAATAAAAAACTTCTCTGTAAATACCATATTTTTAGATGTTTCCTGCACAAATCCTTTGTCGGAATAGTTCGATTGGAAAATAAATACTTTCGAATTAAACATGCGTGCGATATAATAAGCCCATCCAATTTTCTCCTTATTCTCACGTTTAAAATCGACCGGGAAAACTATTTTTTCGATTTTATTTTCTTTAGGAGGCTCCTGCACGACAATAAAAGGCACTTTTGAAGTCACAATAACTTTTAAGGCCCAACTCCCGGTAAGCTTTTGCAAACCTCTCATACCATGTGTACCCATAATAACCAAATCGACAGGGAGCTCGGAAACAGCTTTTCCAATGGTCGAAAAGATACTTCCTACCCTAATGTCAGTATGGGGTTTAACATCGTATTTTTTATAAAATTCTGAAGCTTTCCTTTCCATTTTTACGTCTGCCTCTGCTCTATCTGTTTCTTTTTTAATAATATGCAAAAAAGTCACATCTGAATTCAAATGTCGGGCTAACTTAATTGCATGATCGGCAGCATAACCAGCAACTGGGGTAAAATCAGTTGGTACCAGAATTGTTCTTTTTAATGAATCCATAAAAGTATTTCTTATGTTAAATGTTTATCAAGAAATATTATATCTTTGAATTGGGCGAATAACAAACCATGAATATTTTGACAAAATATAAGAATTTTGCCTTAAATATAAGGAAAATTTACACATTTTTATTTATAGCTAGTTTTGGCACTCTATATCTAATTAATGCACAGCAATTTTCATATTTACAAAATAACAGGGTTTTTTCACTAAACTGTTATACGTACCCAAACCAATTAGGTATAAAAAAAACTTACTCAATTTCACAAAATAATTTAGGAATACTGTTTCTTTCTACAAATAAAGGAATTATTTCATTTGATGGACTGGAGTGGAATCTTCTTCCATTCAACGAATATTCTCTTTTAGTTAATTGTTCCAACCAAATATACGTGTTTTCAAAAAATTCTGTTGGGATTATTAATTACCTGGAACCAGGAAAATATTCAATCGCCAATTTAGATAATAAACTGCCCGAAAAAAATTGGAATCCTGACCAGGCTATAAGCCTGAACGACTCCATTTTTATTAAAGAAAAAAATAAGATTTGGTTATATTTCAGGAAAGAGTTCTCGTTATTACAAAATTGCCCCACCGGAAGCTATTTAACCACAAATAACAAAAACATATTTCTCCATTCTCCAGAAGGTATTAAAATACTGAAAAATGGAATCTTTCTACCTATAACCCATGAGAAATATTTTTTTTATATAACCCCTACCATAAAAAATCTGCACTTTTTCAATAGTAATTCTCACCAACAGATTTCCCTTACCGCTGAAAACAATATAATCTTAAAGGATCTCAGAACGGGTGCGTCTAATAATTTCAACTTCCCAACGAGTAAATCTATTTCGTCTGTTTTTTCAGATTGGAATAACGTATATTGGATTCTGGCATCAGATGGCTTATATAATATTAAGCAAGCCGATTATTTCAACTATCTTGAAAATGTAAACACCGTTACTAATCCTATAATGGGTTTTGCCAAAGATAGTTCCAGTATTTTTATTGCTGATAATAAGAATGTAATTAAATCAAATCCGGTAAAATCAATCCCTTCTGAAAATAAGAACTTATTTATTACTTCCATTAACAATCAGGTAATATTAGTTCAAAAAGAAGGAATAAAAACTTGGAAAAACAATGAATTTAAACTTATAGTTTCCCGACCTATTGATTATGCCACACGACAACGCGACAAAATTCTGTTTGTCTCAAAAAATTATTTATTCACTCTAAAACTTGTAAATAACACATTCTCAATAAAAGAAGTGTTCAGGTGCAAATCCGATTCCATTCAAAAAGTTATAATAAAAAGATCGGGGGATATTCTTCTTCTCGATAAAGCAAGCCGCATTAATCTGTTATTAGTGAACCAAAAAGGGGTTACTTTTGAAACACTATACGATCCGGGGGGAAAAACGGATCAACCCCAAATCGACAATATTTTTTTGATCGACGAAAATTTATACCTGACAAATACACTCAACATTTACAAACTGGAAGGAAATCATTTAAAACAACAAGAACAACAGGACTTTACTTTTCCGTCGCATGGACACTTTATTGATTATATTGAGTCCGATTCATTGGGGAATATTTGGTATTCTTCAAAATTTCCCGGAGAAAACAAACCTCTTTTTTGGGGAAAAAAGACTGCGAATAACGAATTTTCGTGGCATCAAATCCCACTTTGGGAAGCAGGTTTAAAAGACCCTTTGGTATTAGGCAATTTAGAGAAATCCATATTGCTTTTCGAAGATGGTAAATTCTTTTTATTTAATGTCGAAAAGTTTTTGGAGAGTTCAAATAAGTTTAAAATCATAGCGCAACAAATTTCGGTTAATAACAAAAACATAAACCTGCAGAGCGAAATAAAAGGAAAAGAAAATCTTCAATATTTCGAAGCCCACTACCCGTCTGATTTGATTAACATCAAATTCAAGGCTATTAATTTGATAAGGCCAAATCCCATTGAATTTTCCTTTCTCCTCGAAAATTCAGGCGAAGGTTGGAGCCCCTGGGCGCTTTCCTCTGAAAGGTATTTTTCTAAATTATCTCCCGGAAATTATAAGCTTTTAGTAAAGGCCAAAGCCATAAATGGAAATATAACAGATCCATTCAGCATAAAATTTAAGGTACTACCTCCCTATTATTTAAGATGGTACGCTTGGGTATCTTACGTTTTATTATTTATTGGCATAGTCTTTATTTTTGGAATTAGACGTAAAAAGCAATTTGAAAAAGAAAAATTTACGCTTGAACGAATTATAATGGAAAGAACCTCTGAATTAACCAGAGAAAAAGAAAAAACCGATGAATTATTAGCGAACCTGCTTCCAAAAGATACAGCGGATGAACTTAAAAATACCGGAAAAGCCAGTTCACATAAATTCGATATGGTAACTGTATTATTTTCTGACATTCAGGGGTTCACAAAAATTGCAGAGCAAATGAACCCCGAAAAGCTAATTGATGAATTAGATAATTTTTTCTTCCAGTTTGATTCTGTTGTTGAAAAGTATAACATAGAGAAAATTAAAACCATTGGCGATGCCTACATGGCAGCAGGAGGAATACCATATAAAAACAGGACGAATCCGGTGGAAGTGGTTCTTGCTGCAATCGAAATGCAAGAATACATGAAGAACCTTAAACTTAAAAACTCCGATATCTGGGATTTACGCATAGGAGTTCACACAGGAGCTGTAATTGCAGGTGTTGTGGGACATAAACGCATTTCGTACGATATCTGGGGAGACACTGTAAATACGGCCAGTCGTATGGAATCGTCGGGCGAGGCCAGTAAAGTAAACATCTCCGGACAAACTTACGAATTAGTAAAAGAATTTTTCATTTGTGAATACCGGGGGAAGATGCCCGTGAAATACAAAGGGGATATCGATATGTACTTCGTAAAAGGAATCAGGCCCGAACTCTCCGTTAACCTTAGATCGATTCCCAGCAAAAAATTCTTTGTACAGCTTCAGTTACTTCGATTACAGGACCTTGAGGAGTTTATATTTAACAAACTCGAATCGGAAGTATCATCCAATTTATATTTCCATAACCTCAAACATTCCAAAGATGTTTATACCCAGGTTGAATTGCTGGGAAGAGCCGAGAATATTACTCCCGAAGAAATGTTACTAGTTCGCACAGCTGCAATTTTACACGATATTGGTTATATTTTTGTGTATGAAAATCACGAACAAAAAAGTACTGAAATTGCAAAAGAAATACTTCCAAAATTTAAATATATCCCCGATCAGATCGAAATAATTTGTGAACTCATATTAAGCACCAAAAAAGATGCACCTCTTAAAAATAAAATACAGGAGATTCTTTACGATGCAAATACTGATTATTTTGGCAGGATCGATTTTATTATGCTGTCGTTAAACCTACATAAAGAACGAAAATACTATAATTCAGCCAAAAAAGAAGCAGATTGGCTTCTGGAACAAATGAAAACACTTGACAACCATGAATTTAATACCGAAACAGCTAAAAAACTCCGGGAGGTTTCAAAAACAGAACAACTTCAAAAAATAAAAGATTACCTGAAACTATATCAATAATCCTTTTTAAAAGAGCAATGAATAGTTAAATTTGCTCATTGTAAAAATAATCCTATTTCAATATGGTTAATATAGATTGGAAAAACCTGCCATTTGGTTATATGAAAACCAACTGTAATATTAGATGTTATTGGCGCGATGGTAAATGGGGAGAACTCGAAGTTTCAGATTCTGAATATATTAACCTTCATATTGCTGCTACGGCTTTACATTATGGGCAAGAAGCCTTTGAAGGCACTAAAGCATTTCGGGGCAAAGACGGAAAAATCCGACTTTTTCGTTGTGCCGAAAATGCAAAGCGGATGCAAAACTCTGCATCGTACATTAAAATGATTGCTCCTCCTGAGGATCTTTTCATTGAGGCCATACGAAAGATCGTGAAATTAAATTCTGAATTTGTTCCACCATATGAATCTGGAGCTTCATTATATATTCGTCCTTTGTTAATTGGATCCGGACCACAGGTTGGAGTTAAACCGGCAAACGAATTTTTGTTTTTAATATTTGTTACCCCTGTTGGCCCTTATTTTAAAGAAGGATTCAGACCTGTAGATATTGTTATTGCCCGCGATTCTGATAGAGCTGCACCACAGGGTACTGGCCATATAAAAGTTGGAGGCAATTACGCTGCCAGTCTTCCCGGACAAGAAAAAGCGCACGGTTTGGGATTCTCTACAGTACTATATCTCGATTCCAAAGAAAAAAAATATATTGACGAATGCGGGCCGGCCAATTTCTTCGCTATAAAAAATAATTCATATATAACTCCCGAATCTCATAGCATACTTCCTTCCATTACCAACATGAGCTTAATGGAACTTGCCAAAGATATGGGAATGAGTGTTGAAAGACGTAAAATACCGGTGGAAGAGTTAGGCACCTTTGAAGAAGTAGGAGCTTGCGGTACTGCTGCTGTTATAAGCCCTATAAATAAAATTGTGGATATTGAAGAAAATAAAATTTTTCAATATTGTCAAAACCACGAACCCGGGCCGATTTCCAAAAAACTTTATGATACCCTTCGTGCTATTCAATATGGCGACCTGCCCGATAAATTCAATTGGATATCATTCATTGACTGATATTTATTTGTTTTATTCGTGTTAAAATAGAAATTTTAATCAACCGAATGATTTATTTCATACTTTTGCACGAATATTCAATTGGCAGTGAAATCAGGTGATAACAAAGTAATCAGGCGTCGTTTACGGAGTTCCTACATTACTTCTTTAATAAGTATAACATTAGTGCTCTTTATGCTGGGGCTTGTTGGTCTTTTAGTACTAAACGCCCGGCAAATTTCAGTTTACGTAAAGGAAAATATCAATATTTCGGTCTATCTTAAGGATCATGTTAAAGAAGCTGAAATGTTCAGGATTCGCAAAATTATTGATGCTGAGCCATACGTAAAATCTACAGAATTTATTTCTAAAGAGCAGGCTGCTCAAAAATTTCAGGAAGAATTAGGCGAAGACTTTGTTAGTTTTTTAGGAATTAATCCGCTAATGGCCTCTATTGAGGTTTATCTGCAGGCAGACTATGCAAATACCGACAGTATTAATAGCATTACCAAAAAACTTTCAACCTATAGCCAGGTAAGCGAAATTGACTACCAACCATCGCTAGTCCAAACAATTAATAACAATATCAGTAAAATAAGCTTCTTCATACTGGCGTTCTGTGCCATGTTTTTTATTGTCGCTATTTCATTGATTAATAACACCGTTCGGTTATCCATTTATTCACGCAGATTTCTGATAAATACTATGCAGTTGGTTGGTGCAACTAATTCCTTTATTCGAAAACCATTTATTTATCGAAGTATCTTACAGGGATTCTATGGGGCAATTTTTGCAAATGGGATGTTACTCCTAACATTATATTGGATTAATAATCAACTAGAAGAGGTCGCCAATATATTGGATTATAAATTAATAATTCTACTTTTCTTTTTAGTTTTAGCGATCGGAATACTCATAAACATTATATCGACATTTTTTGCGTTAAATAAGTTTCTGAAACTTCGAACCGAGGAATTATATTATTAAGTATTAAAGAAAACAGCGATATGAAAAATAAAGAAGATAAAGTTGCCACTGAGTTTGCCATAGGAAAAGAGAACTATAAGCTAATTGCTATAGGATTTGGCATTATTATGCTGGGATTTATATTGATGGTTGGTGGGGAATCGACTGATCCCAATGTTTTTAATTACGACATGTTTAGTTTTCGGCGTATAACCCTTGCTCCTATTATTGTAATGACTGGTTTCATTTTTGAAATTTGGGCAATAATGCGTAAACCTAAAGATTCAAATAATTAAAAATCAATTCACCAGACATTATGGATTATGTTCAGGCAATTATTATTGCCATTGTTGAAGGTATAACTGAGTTCCTTCCTATTTCGTCTACCGGGCACATGATTATTACTGAGAAACTTTTAGGAATGGAGTCCACTCCCTTTTTAAACGTTTATAAAGTCACCATTCAATTTGGAGCTATACTTTCTGTAGTAGTTTTGTACTGGAAAAAATTTTTTCAGACACTGAATTTCTATTATAAACTTTTTATTGCATTTATCCCGGCAATGATTTGCGGTTTTATTTTAAGCGACTACATAGACCAAATGCTTGGAAGTGTATGGATTGTAGCAATTTCGCTTATTCTGGGGGGAATTGTTTTGTTATTTGTAGACAAATGGTTTAACAATTCGGAAGAAGATGAACCGGAAATAACTTATGGTAAAGCATTTAAAATAGGTTGGTTCCAGGTAATTTCAATGATTCCGGGAGTTTCTCGCTCTGCGGCAACCATTATTGGAGGAATGACTCAAAAACTTAGCCGAAAAACTGCTGCCGAGTTTTCATTTTTTCTGGCAGTACCTACTATGTTTGCCGCTTCTGCCTGGGAATTATTAAAAATATATAAAGAAATAGAAGTTTCACAAATAAGTTATTTGGTGGTTGGAAATATTGTTGCTTTTATAGTAGCATTAATTGCCATTAAGACGTTCATCACTTTTCTCACAAAACACGGCTTTAAGGCTTTTGGTTATTATAGGATTATTGTTGGTGGAATTATTTTAGCACTTTTGCTTGCAGGCATAGATTTAAAAATTGTTGGATGAACTTTGAGGAAGGAGAAATATTGCTTTTTGACAAACCATACGGATGGACTTCATTTGATATGGTGAATAAGGTAAAAAGCCTTATTAAGCATAAAACAGGGTTAAAAAAAATTAAGGTAGGGCATGCAGGCACATTAGATCCATTAGCGTCCGGACTATTAATAATCTGTACCGGGAAAAAAACAAAACAGATAAATACTTTTCAGGATCAGTATAAAGAGTATGTTGCCCACATGGAACTTGGACGAACAACTCCATCATTCGATCTGGAAACTGAAACAGATGCCACTTATCCTGTAGAACATATTACCGAAGTAATTGTTAAACAAAAAATTAAAGAATCAGTTGGAGATATTGATCAGATACCTCCAGTGTTTTCTGCAAAATTTATCAATGGCAAAAGGGCATACGAATATGCACGCAAGGGACAGGAAGTAGAAATGAAACCCAGCAGGATCAGAATCGAAAATTCGGAGTTGTTGGAATATAGCCTGCCAAACATTGTCATAAAAATTAATTGCAGTAAAGGAACGTATATACGATCATACGTGCGCGATCTGGGGCTTGCATTAAATTCAGGAGGATGCATGACGGCATTACGTCGAACATCGATTGGGGAATTTTCTGTAGACAAAGCCTTGACAATCGATAATTTTAAGAATATCTTAGAGGTTTTGTAACCTATTATATATTACAACGTAAAAAGTAACCCGTTTTAATGAATATCATTTTATATGAAGCTATCGCAATATAAATTTAATTTGCCTGCAGAATTAATTGCAAAATTTCCTGCTGACAGAAGGGATGAATCGAGATTGATGGTTGTGAACAGGAAAACCGGTAAGATTGAACACCGGGTTTTTAAAGAAATAATCGATTATTTCACTGAAGGAGATGTAATGGTATTAAATAATACCAAAGTGTTTCCAGCTCGTCTATACGGCAATAAAGAAAAAACCGGAGCAGAAATTGAAGTTTTCCTGCTTCGTGAATTAAATAGAGAACAAAGGCTTTGGGATGTATTAGTTGATCCTGCCCGTAAAATTAGAATCGGCAATAAACTTTACTTTGGCGAAAACGACATTTTAGTTGCCGAAGTAATTGATAATACAACTTCGCGCGGACGTACCCTGCGGTTTCTGTTCGACGGCGATTACGATGAATTCAAATCGACCTTGTTTAAATTGGGAGAAACTCCCTTACCTAAATTTATCAAACGTAGTGTTGTTCCGGAAGATAGAGACAGATACCAAACCGTATTTGCCAAGCATGAAGGTGCTGTTGCTGCGCCAACTGCAGGTCTTCACTTCAGCCGCGAACTATTAAAACGTCTCGAAATTAAGGGTGTCCATTTTTCAGAAATTACACTCCATGTTGGGTTGGGCAATTTCCGCACGGTTGATGTTGAGGACCTAACCAAACACAAAATGGACTCCGAAAGAATCCTTATTACTGATGGCGCTGCCGATACTGTGAACGAAGGTATTAACCGGCGGGCAAACATTTGTGCTGTTGGCACAACGGTACTTCGCACGCTCGAAAGTTCCGTTTCTACTTCAAAAACAGTAAAACCTTATGACGGATGGACAAATAAATTTATTTTTCCTCCATACGAGTTTAGCATTCCTACCAGTATGATTTCGAATTTTCATTTGCCGTTATCAACTCTTTTAATGATGGTTTCGGCTTTTGCCGGTTACGACCTGCTTTTTGAATCGTATCGGATAGCAATTAAGGAAAAATACAGGTTCGGAACCTATGGCGATGCAATGCTGATTCTATAAGACAAAAATAACCAGAACTCAATGCCAGGCCAGTATTGACCTGGCATTTTTGTTTAATAATGCTAGTTGACACTTTTGACTAGCTTTAAACTTTTTCTTACCTTTCGAAATACTAATTTTACAGCTACATTTTCGAACATAAATAGAAAATCCATTTAGAAAAATTTATGATTGTTTTAAAAAAGAATTATTCCGGTTTATCATATATTGCCTCCAATAGCAAGCTTAACTATGATCCGCCTTTAGTTAACTTAGCCGGGGAATATTCCTCTTATGCCCCTCCAGGAGAACTCTCTAATCTAGTAGTAGAAGCACTTAATCAAAATCAAAAATCCAACATTGATCTGGATGGTTATTTCCCTTTCCGGGAAGTAATTTCAAAATTATATAATAACACATATTCTTACTACTATAATCCAGATACTGAAATTACCATATGCAGCGGAGCAGAGCAAGCTTTTGCCACAGCAATTTCTGCTTTTGTTAAGGAGGGTGATGAAGTAATTGTATTTGAGCCTTCATACTGCACTTATATTCCTGCAATTGAAGCAAATGGAGGACGACCAGTTTACGTTCAATTGAAACAGCCCGACTTTCATATTGATTGGGATGAAGTTCAGAAGGTGATAACAGTGAATACTAAACTAATTATACTTAACTCCCCAAATCATATTACCGGTTCACTCCTAAGTTCTTCTGATTTAGACCGGCTTACTAAAATAATTAATGGCACCAAAATACTTATTTTAAGTGACGAGATCTACGAATCTATCATTTTTGAAGGATATGAACATCAAAGCATAGCCCGGTTTCCAAAACTTGCAGAGCGTGCAATACTTATTTCAGGTACATCAAAAATGCTAAATACTGAAAACTGGCAATTGGGATATTGCCTGGCTCCAGCTAAACTTTCTTCGGATTTTAGAAAAATGAACCATTTTCAGCAGTTTTCTGTTAACCTTCCTTTTCAAATTGCAATAGCAAATTTCCTCGCAGGTTATGAAAAGATTCCTTCCTTAGGAGACTATTTTGAGAAAAAACGAAATTTACTTCTTCAAAATCTGGAAAAGAGCAAACTCACTTTTGTTCCATCAAAAGGAGCCTACTTTCAATTATTCAATTATAACGAAGTATCGGATCTGAAAGATATTGATTTTTGCAAGCAGTTGCTGGAGATGCATAATTTAAATACTACCCCAACTACAATCTTTTATCACGATATACACGATTCGCATTACTTTCGGGTTAATTTTGCCCGACCAGACATTGATTTAAAATATGCGAACGAAATACTTTCTAAACTAACCTGATATGCCCATTATTAATTCCATTGTTTATTGGTTTAATGTTAAAAGGCTCCACCAAATTGAGCTTTTTAAAATATACCCCTATAATGTGCAGGAAGATAGTTTACTGAAATTAATTCAGAAGGCTGCCGATACGGAATGGGGTAAAACTTATGATTATTCGAATATCAGGAGTATAGAAGAATTCCAGACCAACGTGCCCCTCCAAACATATGAGGATATTAAACCCTTTGTAGATCGATTAAGGGAGGGCGAAAAGAACTTATTATGGCCGGGTGAAATAAAATGGTTTGCTAAATCGTCGGGGACAACAAACGATAAGAGTAAGTTTATTCCTGTTACAAAAGAGGCGCTGGAAGATTGCCATTTTAGGGCAGGGAAAGATGTATTGGCAATTTACACAAACCATTATCCCGAAACTAAAATATTTTCAGGCAAAGGGTTAACCCTCGGAGGAAGTCATAAAATTAACAACTTTAGTAACCAATCATATTATGGTGACTTATCAGCAATTCTGATCGAAAATTTACCTTTCTGGGTAGATTTTATTCGCACGCCGAAGCAAGATATTGCCTTAATGGATAAATGGGAAGAAAAAATTCAGAAAATAACCGAATCGACGATAAAAGAAAATGTAACAAATATTGCAGGAGTGCCTTCGTGGAATATGGTGCTATTAAAATATATACTCGATTACACCGGAAAAAACAATCTTCTGGAGATATGGCCCAATCTGGAGCTATTTACACATGGCGGCGTAAGTTTCTCACCTTACAGGGAGCAGTTTAAAAAACTTATACCTTCGGAGAACATGCATTATCTGGAAACATATAATGCATCAGAAGGATTTTTTGGTATTCAGGACACTACGGATAGGGATGATATGCTGCTAATGCTGGACTATGGAATTTTTTATGAATTCATTCCATTCGACCAGATAAATTCCCCAAAACCTGAAGCGGTATCGATTGAGAAAGTAGTATTAAACAAAAATTACGCCTTGGTTATTACCACAAATTCAGGTTTGTGGCGTTATATTATAGGCGATACCGTAATTTTCACCTCTCTTTATCCTCATCGTATAAAAATATCCGGAAGAACCAGGCATTATATCAATGCTTTCGGAGAGGAACTCATAATTGACAATGCTGAAAAAGCATTAGTTATTGCATGCGAAAAAACCGGGGCTCAAATACTTGAATATACTGCCGGACCAGTTTATATGGAAAGCAATGCTAACGGGACTCATGAATGGCTAATTGAGTTTGAAAAGGCTCCTGACAATCTGGAGTATTTTACTACGCTGCTCGATAATGCCCTCTGCTCTGTAAATTCCGATTATGAAGCAAAGCGATACAAAAATATCACCCTAAGGATGCCTATTGTACATAGCATGAAAAAAGGGGTGTTTTTTGAATGGTTAAGCGAAAAGGGGAAAGTTGGAGGACAAAACAAAGTTCCCCGTTTGGCAAATAACAGGCAGTATATAGAAGAACTTTTAAGAATAGAAAAGAAGCTTTAACTGGTTAACAATTATTTTCTTTACAATAACATACTTTAAATCTTTACGTTTAGAGATATTATTTATATTTGATATTAAAATTACTACAAATGCATATAGCTATTGCCGGGAACATTGGAAGTGGAAAAACCACGCTTACAGGATCGCTTTCGAAACATTATAATTGGGAACCGCATTATGAGGATGTGGACGACAATCCATATATCAATGATTTTTATGATGACATGCAACGTTGGTCTTTCAACCTACAGGTTTATTTTTTAAATACCCGGTTTACACAAATTCTCAAAATTCGAAAATCGGGACGAAATGTAATTCAGGATCGGACCATTTACGAAGATGCACACATTTTTGCTCCCAATTTACATGCTATGGGCTTGATGTCGACACGTGATTTTGACAATTATCTCAGCCTTTTCGAACTTATTTCTTCCCTTATTCAACCACCCGATCTGGTAATTTATTTACGCGCTTCGGTGCCTACCCTGGTGAGTCAGATTCAAAAGCGGGGAAGAAAATACGAAAACAGCATACGAATCGATTACCTTAAACGATTGAACGAACGATACGAAGCATGGGTCTCATCCTATAAACTGGGAAAGCTCCTGATTGTAGATGTTGACAATTCGAATTTTTCAGAAAATCCGGAAGATCTGCGAAATGTAATCAATAAGATTGATGCAGAATTATTTGGATTATTCTGATTCTATAACTGCAATCTTCTTTCTAATCTCATCCCATGCAGTTGGCGGTATTTTCGCCCCCAACTGTTCAATTACCTTTCCAGCTAAAAGAGAGCCAATTTTACCACATTTTTCAAAGGACAATCCTTTTGCATAGCCATAAAGAAAACCTCCGGCATATAGATCGCCAGCGCCTGTAGTATCTATTGGTTTTGCCGTAATGGGAGAAATCTGGTAGGTTATATCGTTTGATTTTATCAATGAGCCATTTTTGCCCACTTTAACAATAGCAATCTTTGCCATAGTTGCAATTTCGTTTAATGCTTCTTCGGGCTCTTTACCGGTGAACGCTTTTGCTTCTTCTTCATTGGCAAAAACAATATCAACATACTCTTTTACCAATTTTCTTAAAAAATCAAGGTTAGCTTCAACCACATTAAAGCTGGCCAAATCGAGTGAAATAATTAATCCACAATCCTTTGCCACTTTTGCAATGTGGGCAATGAGTCCCTGATTAAACACTAAATATCCTTCTATATGAAAAATCTTATAATCACTAATTATTTGGGGAACAATTTGTTTCTGGGATATTTCACCGGCGGCGCCTAAAAAAGTAGTAAATGTGCGCTCTGAATCCGGAGTAATCAAGGTACCGGCAATACCTGTTTCAGCGTCCGACAAAAAGAGATATGGTTCGATATTACTTTTTTTCAGATCGTTGGTAAATACTTCCCCAAATGTATCTTTCCCAATGGTTCCAATAAAACCTGTTTTAACCCCTAAGGCAGCTAAACCATGAATTGTATTGGCAGCAGATCCACCGGAGGCTTCAGCTTTTGGAAGGCTGCTCGTTTTATTGAGAACCGTGCCAATAAATTCTTTATCGACAAGTTGCATTGAACCTTTTTGAAGCGATAATTCTTCAATAATTTTATTATCCGGAATTCGAATTAATAAATCAACCAGGGCATTACCAACACCAATTACATTTACCATACTGCTAGAAATTTAAAAACCTAAAATTAGAAAATTTATAATCACCCAGACCAGGAATTCAGAAAAGTGAAAATTAAAACCTAACTTTGGTTGTCATTACTTCAATCAAAATAGAAATTAATACTGGAGATATGCATCGCAGAAAGTTTTTGACGTATTCATCTACTCTTCTATTGACTCCAATCTTCCTTGATTCGAATAACTTTTTACCTGATTCCGATTTTATACAAACCATTGAAGGAAAATTGGAGCTAAGCAAAACCGGATTAATCCTTTCGCATGAACATGTTCTGGTTGATTTTATAGGGGCTGAAAAATTTAGTAGCTCCCGTTATGATCAAAATGAAGCATTCGCGAAAATTATTCCCTTTTTAATGGAAGCAAAGAGAATTGGGTATTCGACTTTTGTGGAATGTACCCCTCAATATTTAGGTCGCGATATAGCATTATTAATGCGTTTGGCCAAAGCAAGCGGATTAAATATTGTCACAAACACCGGCTTATACGGATCGCAGAATGGAAAATTCCTCCCTTCGTATGTTTATACAGAAACATCCAGGGAAATAGCTGATCGTTGGATTAAAGAATGGAAAAACGGAATTGAAGGAACCGGAATAAAACCAGGATTTATAAAGATTTCGGTAGATAAGTCTCCAATTAAGGATTTTCAGCGAAAGCTGATTGAAGCAGCCGCCATTGCCCACCTTGCAACAGGATTAAGTATAGCCTCGCATACAGGAGAAGCACCAGCAGCATTAGAGCAGATTGAAATATTAAGAACAAAAGGCGTCCATCCTTCCGCATTTATATGGGTACATGCCCAATCAGAAAAAAACACTGACTTACATCTTCAACTTGCCAATCAGTGGGCATGGCCAAGTTACGATGGTATTGGCTGGGGTAATCCGGAGGAATATTTACGTCTCCTCCTATTTGCAAAAGAAAACAAATTTTTAAATCAGGTATTAATTTCACATGATGCCGGATGGTATCGCGTTGGAGAATCAAATGGAGGAGAATATAAAGGATATACTACCATTCACAATATGCTATTACCTCTGTTACAAAACAATGGATTTACAAACGAGGAGATTAGTAAGTTACTGGTTACAAATCCTGGTAATGCTTTCCAAATAAAAAAACGATTTTTTAAACCTGATAATAAAGTAATTGTATAAAATAGTAAAAAAAGTTTGGAATTTATTAATAAAGCTGTTATTTTCGCATCGCTTTTGAAAAAAGAAGCATAACATTCTTCCTTAGCTCAGTTGGTTAGAGCATCTGACTGTTAATCAGAGGGTCCCAGGTTCAAGTCCTGGAGGGAGAGCTAAAAAGGTCGGCATAAGTCGGCCTTTTTTTATGATGTTTTGGGTTTATATTCTTTATTCCAAATCTTCCGACAAATATTATATTGGACAAACTTCCGATTTGGTTCAACGATTAGAAATGCACAATAATCATCTATTTGAAGGGGCGTTTACATCTCTGGCAAAAGATTGGGAAATATTTTTGCAAATTCCCTGCGAATCCCGTAATGAAGCAATCTGCATCGAGAAACATATTAAAAGCATGAAAAAACGATCATATTATTCCAACCTGAAGAAATATCCCGAGATGGTCGACAGACTTATTGAAAAGTTCAGAGGGAACCAGTCCCGATAGCTATCGCGGACAAGTCCAGGAGGGAGAGCTAAAAAGGTCGGCATAAATCGGCCTTTTTTTATGCTCGAAAATGCTAATTTCCTCTATTAAGTTCAGTAAAAATCTGTTAATCAATATTTAGAAATTGTTTAAATTTAAATTGAACCCACTTCGGGGTTCCAGATATCTCGTTTCGTTTGCCTCCGGTTTTACCGGAGGTTATTCATATTTAAGTCCTTCGGACTTGTGTTTGATAAAAACCCTGAAGGGGTTAAACTTTAATAGCCGTAGGTGTCAACCTACGGAAAATGAAACACATAATACAACAACCCTAAAAGGGTTGAATTTTTAAATACACTGTATAAATAAAATTTAAACAGTTTCTTATTTGAACTCAACTTTATTCAACTTATGATTTCTGCAATTCATCCAAACCGGGCCTTATAAAACTCATGGCATCGGGGAATAATAAAAGAAGCATTTTTTTCAATCGTTCCAGAAGCGAAAATTGGGATATAATATCATCCCCCATAAATGCAAACTGTTGATAAAGAACCATCCATGAAATCAATGATCGATCAATGGAGAGGATAGTAATTTTTGCAGAACCCAAGGAATCCTGAAGATCCAGGTCCTCTGCAAAATCCTGCTCCATGAAAGAGGAATTTATGGCCCGCTGTGCTTTAGCAGGAATTAGTGTGGAATAAAAATGTACAACCTC
>JFJP01001768.1_pt1 | contig 36743 bp, 40 predicted proteins | sample 431651 | NCBI WGS metagenome assembly JFJP01 (sample SAMN02602958, study PRJNA72255) | Microbial mat metagenome, whole genome shotgun sequencing project. | biome: fresh water; feature: sink hole; material: water; isolation source: purple microbial (photo- and chemosynthetic) mats found in... | reverse complement strand
CTCCGTCGGTCTGCCCACTGCCATGCTGCACGAATGGTCGGCCTTGCCCGAACCGCTTGCACGCCTTGCCCACGTTGAGGGCGCATACCTGATCGCTCACAACGTCGAATTCGAGGTCGGGATCAACGGACGGCTTGGCATCGACGTGCCGAGCAGCCGTTGCATCTGCACGTCCGCGATGGCATCATATTTCCGCCTGCCACCCAATCTCGACGGCTGCGCCAAGAAGCTCGGCCTCGGCAGCAAACTCGAAGAGGGCAAGCACCTGATCGACAAGTTTTCGATCCCTGACGCACAGACCGGCTTAATGAACACCTGCCCGCCTTGGATGATTGACTCGATGCTTGAGTATTGCATGCACGACGCCGAACTGTGCATGGCGGTGTTCATGCGCATGCAGCAGGTCTTCCCAGAGTCCGAACTTGAGGTGTTCCAATGGCACCTCGGCGTCAACCGTCGCGGAATCCCGATCGATGTCGAACTGCTGCACAAGAGCCAAGCCGTGGTTGCACGCCTCGACTCTGGTGTCCGCCTGCCTGCATCATTCGACAAGTCAAAGCTCACCAGCGTGCCGTTCATCCGCGCATGGTTGGCCGAGCGGAAGATCACTGCCAACGATCTGCGCAAAGAGACGGTCGAAAAGCTGCTTGGTGGCAAACTGACCAATGAGGTCCGCGCTGTGCTGATGTCGCGACTCGCGATCAGCAAGGCCAGTTTTGACAAGCTCGACTCCATCGATGCCGCCCGCGTGGGCAATCGCATCTTGGGTGGTCATCGCTACTACGGTGGCCACACTGGTCGCTTCTCATCCGGTGGCGTCCAAGTGCAGAACATCGCCAAGCCCCGCTACGGGCTGAACGTCCGCGACTGCATCACCGCTGTGCTTGAAGAGGACGTGCCGCTGCTGACCAAGATCACCGACGGTCGCCCAGCCGATGGCGTCGTGGCATGCATGCGCCCGATCATCAAGGCTCCCGATGGTGAAGTGTTCATCATGGCCGACTACGGCCAGATCGAAGCACGCGGAGCTATGTGGCTGGCTGGCGACGAAAAGCACCTCGCCATGTGGCGGCTCAATACGGACATGTATTGCGTGATGGCATCAAAGTTGTTCAACCGGCCAATCACCAAAGCAGACGAGAAGGAACGCGATGTCGGCAAGCGTGCCGTCCTTTCGTGCTGCATGCAGATTGGTGGCGAGCGGTTCGAGGAAGATTGCAAGGAGAAGTACGGGCTCGACCTGTCAGTCTTCGGCCTGACTGGTGACAAGGTGGTCAAGGCGTTTCGTGACGAGTTCCCAGCCCTCGCCGCCTATAAGACCGGGCTCTGGGCAAAGTTGCAGGCAGCGATCCTGCGCGTCGCCCGCGACCACGAGGAAACGACCGTGGCCGGAATCCGCATGACCTTCACCAGCGCTGGTCACGTCCAGGCCCGCCTGCGCTCTGGTCGCTGCCTCTTCTTCCGCGACACACAGATCGTCGAGGGTCAGTACGGTGAAGAGGTCACCTACGCGAACTGGAACACCAAGATCCGCCAGTACACCCGCGAGGGTCTGTATGGTGGGTCACTGACCGACATCTTCACCCAGGCCACTGCCAGCGATCTGCTCCGTCACGCCGTGCTGCTCATGGACAAGACACCCGGTGCGCCGACCATCGTCGCTCATGTGCACGACTCGGTCATGGGCTGCTGCTCCATCGATCGGAAGGACGAGGCCAAGCGTGTCCTGTCCGAGTGCATGACCGCCGCGCCTGATTGGGCAGCGGGCTTCCCGATCAAGGTCGATATCGGCATCGCTGATCGATTCATGAAGTAGTCGCGTCACCCGTTGCAACACCCACACCCGACGATACTGTCGGGCCTACACCACGAGGACCATATGCTAGCTCCCTTCACCAAGCCCTGTCACGCCTCCGTCCTGATCGACGGTCAGTTCGGTTCCACCGGCAAGGGGCTGATTGCCGCCTATCTCGCCGGTCTGAATGACTGCGACATCGCGACCACGAACGCCTCGGCCAACGCCGGTCACACCACCGTCATCGGCAAGCGCAAGTTCGTCTGCTTCCACACCCCGACGTTCGCCGCAATCAACCCGACTACCAAGGTTTACCTCAACGCTGGCGCGATCATCGATCCCGACGTGCTGCTGCGCGAAATCGAAGAGTTCGACCTTGCCCACCGGCTCGTAATCCATCCTCACGCCGCGATCATCACCGATGCTTGCCGTGAGTTCGAGAAGGACAAGACCAGCGGAGCAGCCAAGATCGCGTCGACGCAGAAGGGCGTTGGTGCGGCACAGATGGCCAAGATCAGCCGCAAGGGACCAGTTGCGAAGGACATCGCTTCGATCAGCCGGTGGATCGGCACGCTCGACCTCAACAGGAAGATGGACCTCGGAGCCCGCGTTGTGGTCGAGGTGCCGCAAGGCTTCGGCCTGTCAGTGAACTCTGGCTTCTGGCCTTACACGACCTGCCGCGAGGTCTCGGTTGCGCAGGCTCTTGCGGACGCCGCAATCCACCCGTCATTCCTCGGTTACACGATGATGACCGCCCGCACTTTCCCGATCCGCGTTGGCAACCTGATCGACAAGGAGACCGGGAAAGAGATTGGCTATTCAGGCCCGGTGTACGACGATCAGAAGGAGCACACCTGGGAGGAACTCGGTCGCGAGCCCGAACTGACCACCGTCACCAAGCGGATCAGGCGCATCTTCTCGTGGTCGGACAAGCAGTACCAGCACTCGCTGTCGGTGCTGCGCCCTGATTACGTCGCGCTCACCTTCTGCGACTACATACCCTCGGCTGACAAGCTGTGGGAACTGGTCAGGCGCATGACTCATGCTGGCAAGGTGCCGACCCTGCTGTCCTGCGGACCGGACGTCGCGGACGTCTACACGACCTCCGCGATCGACGACATGGCCATGCGCCTCTTCGCGCAGGGCGGTGCCAAGTGAGCGACGAGAAGACCTCACCGCTCTGCTTCGAAGACTGCCGCCCCGCACTGCGCCAGTTCGCGATGCAGATGGAGCGAAAGCTACGCGACAACGACCACAAGACCGAAGCGACGCAGATGCCGACCGAACTCCTGCTGCGCAGGTTGCAGGCTGAGGTCCTCGAACTCGAAGTCGCCACCAAGTACGAGGGCGAGACGGCAGTCAGGAGCGAAGCCGCCGACGTGGCCAACTTCGCGCTGTTCGTCTTCGCCCGTGCGGCAAAGATGACGATCAAGCGGGACGCATGAAGGACCTGCGCACTCTGTCCCACGTCCCGCGTTGGGTCGTGCTTCGCGTCATCCACCGGCAATCGGTGGCTGACCACTCATACTATGTCGCGGTTTATGCCTCGCTCATGGCAACGACTGAGGACCTCAGCGATGCCGCCCGGGCTGGCCTGCTCGAATACTGCCTGTTCCACGACATGGCCGAATCCTTCACAGGCGACATGCCCGGTCCGGTCAAACGCTCATCGTGCGACCGGGTCAAGCTCAGCGCGTACGAGGACGCGGGGCTGGTCAATCGCGGGCTTGGCTTCGCAGTGACCGACCCGACTCCGTTCGTCAAGCGGTTGTGCGTCATCGCCAACCTGCTCGATGAGGTGTGTTATCTCAAGGGCGAAATTCGCCTCGGCAATCACGAAGCCCGGGCGGCACTGGTGCTCAGCATGGTCAGGCTGGCCAAGGCTCGCACTTCGTCTGACTTCTTGCCACTTGATCCAAACACCGAAAAGCTGATCGACGAAATCATCGCGTGCGAATCGCTCGACCAGAGCCTTCCGATCGAAACCACCACACCAGACAAGGCATAACCATGGACCACCTCAGTCAGAGCGGAGCTTGTGCGTTCCGCAATTGCCGCAAGTTCGCATACCTCCGCTACGAACAGAACCTCGCCCCGAAGGCGGAGGACGACACCGTCCTGTCGCTGGGCAAGCTCATTCACAAAGGACTCGAAGTCCTGCTGCTCTCGCGCAAGACTGGCAAGAAGATCAACATCGACGCGATCGTCGATGCGATGAAGACCGAGAAGCCGAAGAACCCGCACCACGTCTTCGTCGCGGTTGAAGCTGTGAAGGCGTACGACAAGCGTTGGCCCGACAGCGAGTACGAAGTCTACTCGGTCGAGGACGAGTTCGAACTTCCACTGCTGAACCCCGACACCAACAGCCCGTCGCGGACGTTTTACCGCACGGGCAAGATCGATGCGATCTTCCGCAAGAGGGTCGATGGGACGTTCTGGCTGGTTGAACACAAGAGCGCTGGACGCGTCGATGCCGCATACATGCGCAAGCTGTGGCTCGACTTCCAGATCGCGTGGTATGTTGATGCAGCGCAGCGGTTCCTCGGCAAGCCACTCGCTGGTGTGATCTACGACGTCTTGATGAAGCCCGCCACTGCGGACCTCGTGCCCGACAAGGGCGAGACCGAAGGTGAGTTCGAGGAACGTCGCTCGAAGCTGAAGAATCCGAAGGCTGGAAAGCGGAAGATGCCCGAGACTGAGGCCGAGTTCGAGGCCCGCGTCGTCGAGTTTTATACGAGGCCCGAAGCGTTCGTGCGCGAAGAGGTCCTGCTCAGGGAGGAAGACATCGTGACGATGCTCAAGGAGGCTTGGGACATCGGGCAGGCTTGGATCGATGCGCGGTCCAAGAACCGTTGGTACCGGAATACGTCATTCTGCTTCCAATGGAACAAGCCCTGCATCTTCCTCCCGATCTGCCAGTCCTACGACAACCCGCTCGTCATCGAGTCGGGATTCACCAAGCGTGATAGCTCCGCCCAAGCGACTAAACCGGCCTTCTGACCGGTTGATCGCTCGCGGCAGCGCGTTACGATCCCACCCATACAGGTGAGTCCCGACCTCTGACAGGGACAACAAGGAGGGCGCAATGCCCATATCGAAGAACACCACCCGGCCAGCGCTGCACAAGCAGACCGGCCTGATCTACGGACCGCCGAAGGTCGGCAAGTCCACTCTGGCAAGCCAGATCCCCAAAGCCCTCTTCCTCGCCACCGAACGCGGGCTCGACCAGTTGCCCGCTGATCGCTGGCAGAATGCTGACGGCCAGTACGTCATCACCACCTGGGATGACCTGCTGCTCGCCACCAAGGAAGCCGTCGAGTCGAAGTACGAGGCGATCATCCTCGACACGATCGGCAACGCCTGCGCCCTCTGCGACGCCTATATCTGCACCAAGAACGGTGAAGACTACAAGGGCGACGGCAAGCTGGGCTACGGCAAGGGAACCGCGCTCATCATCAACGAACTGAAGCGCTACCTGACCAAGCTGTCGGCTCAGGGGCTCGGGGTGTGGATGCTGGCACACAGCACCACCAAGACCGAGACCAAGCGCACCGGCAACATCGAGAAGGTCGTGCCCTTCCTGCCCGGCGACAACAAGGCTGGTGAACTCTACAACGCGATCGTCGGCATGGTGGACAACGTCTGGTTCATCGAAGTTCCAGCCGGTGGCACCGCCCCGCTCCTGCACACCAAGCCGGGCGGAACCTTCGACGCTGGCGACCGCTCGGGCCGACTCCCGACCGGGCTCGCCACCGACGCCCACACCTTCGAAACCCTGACCAAGGCGTATGCACCCGCTGCGCCTGCCGCCCCCGCCTCCACCACCCACACCGCGAACAGCAAGAAAGCCTGACCCCATGGGACTGCAAGATCTCGACGACCTCTACGACAAGACCGAAGCCGCCGTCAGCAAGGGGCCGCTGCCCGACGGGAACTACGAAGCCCACCTCGACCGTATCGAACTGACGCAGTCATCGAACGGCAACGACATGCTCGTGTTCGAGGTGATCATCGACGAAGGCGACTTCGCCGGTCGCCACCACACCTTCAACCGCGTGATCACCGAACAGACGCTCTCCTACGTGAAGTCCGACCTCAAGGTGTTCGGCTACACCGGCAAGCTGTCCGCCCTCGAAGACCAGAACAACCTCACACCGTTCCTCGACAAGAAGCTGCAGGTCGCGATCCGCTCGAAGGGGCAGACGGTCGTCAACGGCAAGACCTACGACAACAAGAACACCTATATCAACCCGCCGAAGGGAGCCAAGCCCGCTGCCGCCCCCGCTCGTCAGGCCCCCGCCCCGGCTCCTGCCCGCGAGGTCCAGGCGGTCGTTGATCCGCCCGCCGCCCCGGCTGTCACCCCTCCGCCCGCCGCCAACAGCCGCACGGGCGGTATCACCAAGCGGACCGTGGTCAAGGGACCCAGGGGCGGGGGCGACGAGCCCCCCTTCTGACGCCCCGTCCTGACCCACGGAAGACACAGGAGGGGCTGCCGGTACTCTGGTGGCCCCTCCTGCGTCCTGTGACCTCGGAAATACCTTCCTGCGCAACGGAGACACCATGACGACCACCCCACCCCCTGCCGCCCCCGCCGCGATCGACCAAACCCTCGCGGAGAGGGGCTCCCGATATGGCTCCTTCGAGGGCCATGCCCGCGTCACCCAGGCGATCAAGGCGGTCATGCGCAACCACGACCGTGCCAAGTGGGACGGTTTGGCCCATGATCAACGCGAGGCCCTCGAAATGGTTGCCCACAAGATCGGGCGGATCATCAACGGAGACCCTGACTACGAAGATTCCTGGCGCGACATCGCCGGGTACGCAACCCTGGTCTCGACCCGGTTGCTCAAGGAGCAGGCCAAGCCCAAGCAGCAGACCATCCTCACCATCATCGGGCAAGAAGACGATGGCCAGCCCGACTAAGCCCGATTGGCAGGCCATTGGCAAGAAGTCGGCCAAGGATGGCGAACTGACTGAGAAGGATGTCGCTGCAGCACTGACCGCCCGGGGGCTGCTCATGGTCGAGCGAGTCGAGACCGGATGGAAGGTCCTACGCGGGCCGGGCGGACGGATCACCGCAGCCTTCCCGATCAAGAAGGTTGCCGGTGATTTTCGTGCTGTCCTGCCCGGTGGGCGGTCGGTCTTGGTCGAGAGCAAGCTGCGCAAGGGCGAGCGACTCACCTGGACCGATTTTCAGAAGCACCAACACGAAGCACTGATCGAACACCACACGATCGGTGGCCTGTCGCTCGTGGCCTGGACCTGTGACCACGGGCTCGTGATCATCGAGTACCACAGGCTGCTCGAACTCGGATTCAGGCCCAAGCATGGCCTGTCGTGGGAAGAGGTCTCAAGCTGTGCCACCATTCCACAGCCCGTCGTGCATGACCGGGACACAGCAGGGTAGCACCGTTGCCTCAGGCCAAATGCTGATCGGAGCCCCCACACCAGACAAGTAGTTCGATCCAGAGGTCGGATCGATCACTTCATTGCCGATGACGAGAATCTCGTCCGCGACTGCCGGACCGCTCAGGGTTATTTCCACCCAACCGGCAGCCCCGAGCGGTGGCGGGCTGGCAGTACCAAGAACAGCCCAGCCGCCACCACCACCTGTGCCAAGAAGGAGCGGTTCGATGAACGCCTGTTCTCCTTGCACGACTCCGCGAGTCAATGTCAGGTTCCCACCTGTGAGCTTTGGGTATCGGGTGTTCGGGACGCTGTTTGCTGTGGACGCGCTGACAGTCTCCTTGTCACCAAACAAGCGTCGCGGCCCAGCCAAGCGATAAACCAAGCGGATGTACCGCGAACGGGCAAAATAGATCGGGTCAGCCTCAAAGTAGACGTATGCCTTGCGGATTGCGGTTGGCCACGTGATAGCCAATGCCCATGGGCCACTCCAAAATGATGACCACTCGTTTTGGTACCAAAGATACGTGCTGACTGTGCGACCTTCAGGAACGGGAGTGACTGATGCGACTTCGCCAGTGACGTCATCAATGGTTGCGGAGAAAAGCCAACCGTTCACCGCAGGCATCACGATCATGTTGCCATAACCGGGGGTTCCAGCCACGTCTGTGCTGCCCCAATTGGTCCCGTCCCATGTCCACTCTGTTTTGAACGCAACACCAGTGAGGGACCTCAACGGCACTTCGTAGAACAAATACGACACCTGAACCCCGAGCGGGTCAGTGTTCTTGCCGACGGTTGCTGGCTTCACGAGTGCGGGCTCACGGGACGCAGTGCCATAGTATCCGGCCACGGTCTGTTGAGCGCCCCACTCGGTCGTTGCCCCAAGATATGTGAAGTACCGAGTTGGCTTCTTCGGATGGGCAAGATTCAAGGAGGTTGGTGCCGCGATGCATGGCACGGTCCAGTTGATCGGTGTGATCACCACCGTTGTCGGGCTGGTCACTACGACTGTGTATGGCAGCGAACCGATGAAACTGTCCTGCACCAACTCAAGCAAATACCCGCAGTTTGGAGAGGCTGTTGGTGCGGACGGAGGGGACGGATGTCTGGTTGGGGCGACGTAGATCGGGCCAAACTCGGTCACTTTCGACCACGGGATGACTCCACCATGGTTCAACGCCGAGACTGTCGCGTCGCCATATGGGGCGGCAGGTGGCATCTTGATTGGCGCGATTATCGCGGCTTCCTTGGTCCCTTTGCACCCAGGCAGGTCCCACTGTATGCGAATCACACCCCGCCCCCCATCGGAACCCAAGCAGGCAGCACACCGTCCGCGTTCGCGTCAGCGATCGACAGCTTCATCATCGTCGTGTACCACGACACGATCCCGTCCGGCGCTCTGGATAGTGGGACCGACCCACCACCCTCACCCATAAGCCCATATGCGACCAGCCCGCGATCGTCGTGGCAGATCAACGCTGGGAGGGCAGCCAGTGCTGCCGGTGCCGTTCCGATTCCCCAGCCCACACCGTCCGCCCACACAGTTGCAGCCGTGTCGTTGAGTTGCGGTGGCTGCGGGTACGGGTAAAGCGGGCTCGGCGGATTGATGGTGACGGTCGGGGCGGTGACGTATCCAGACCCAGCCGTGGTGATGGCAAAGGTGATGTACCCCTTTGACATGACAGCGGTTGCTGCGGCAGCGGTCCCGGTGCCACCAATTGTGATTGCTGGCGTGGTCGTGTACCTGCTGCCAGCATTGGTGATCGTGATAGCCACGATCTTGCCATCGCGCAGAACTGCGGACCCGGTCGCTGTCGTGCCGCCTCCGCCCGGTGCGGCAAAGGTGATGGTCGCGGATGTGTAGTTGCTGCCACAGTTGGTGAGATAGACGCCTTCAACCTTGCCACCAGGACCGACCACGAGCGTCGGGGTCAAGACTGCAGTGACTCCACTTGGTGGCGGTGACACCGAAACTGCGGGTGCTGCTGTATACCCAACTCCGTTGTCCGTGGTCGTGATAGCACTGACTGCACCAGCAGTCAAAGTGCACGTCACGACAGGCCTCCTCGGGATGTATATCCAGTGCGACGGCTTGGCCTCACCGACTTTTCGCTTGATCCCGTACACGTCGGCAGGTGGCGAGAGCAGGACTTTGTTGCCACCCATGACGGACAGTGACACCCAGGGTGCTGCAACCACGGCAGCAGCGGCACCACCACCAGCAAACCGCGACGGTACGCCTTTCATCTGCCGCTGCAGGTCGCGAATCTCGGCTTCCATGTCCATGTCAGGCCACCTTGCTTGGTTTTGGTTGTGTGGTCCCGGTCTTCGCCCCGGGTGACGCCTGCCTCGGGATGTTCCCGTTCTGTGCCACGACCGCGCCCTTTCCGCCGATGCTGATCGCTGGCATGATCCGGCTCGCGGTCCAGGTGATACCGGGGGTGAACAGGTCCCACGAGATTCGACGCTGCGCCACCGGTATGCCGCCAAGCACGATCGTGCCAGTGACCGGGGGCGGTCCAGCCGTGCGGACGACTTTGACTTGACTGATCATGGTACCGGGCAGAGGCGTCAATACGTCAACGCTCGGATTCGTCCACTGCAGCGTGCCCGAGTCCGTGAGGAACCAGCGCTTGAAGCCGTCGGCAAGATCAGCGATGTCAGGTCCGTTGTCCTTCCTGCCGCCCGCAGCAAGGACTGGCGTGGTCGCGTTGGTGAGACCGACGATGGTGTCCTGGATGACGTCAGTCCTGCGCATTGCGGGGCGGAGGCGCGAGATTCCGACTCGGGGCGCATCGGTGCGGGGCTCGGTCCCGGTGGTGAACCGCGAGGCCCGCCAGTTGAGGTAGTGTACGAAGGACAGCGTTGCGCGGATGACGTTGCCATCGGTGAAGATCTTTGTCTTGATCGCGGTCGCATCTGTGCCGCCCCGGCCAAGCGTGATCCCGGCAAGTTCTTGTTCGACCTGAATCTGGTAGTCCTCGTGCGCGAGAACGTATGTTCCCGACTTGAACCACCACACCAGCGGGCCGGTGACCGGTGATTGCGGGGCGACGTTCCTCGCGCTGCTTGATGCGAAATCAGCGCCAGCACCGAAGGGCAGGGTCCGACTGATGCGCCAGCCGTACACACCGTCGGGAGCAGGTGAATTGCCCGAGAATTCGCCGGTCTCTTGATCGTCGACGTCAAGCTCGCGAGTGTTTGGGATTTGGCTGCCGACGGTAAGCTGCGTCCACTGGCGACGCATGACGTAGCGTCGCCACACTGCAAGGATCTTGCTATCGACGAGACCTTCGCCGGTCCTGGCGTCCCAGGTCGTAGCATCTGCACCGGTCCAGCCCTTGGTGCCATCTTCGCCCGTGGTGGCATTGAAATCGACAGTCGCGATGAACTCGCGTGGTCCAAGGTCGAGGAACCAGCGGTCGTTGGTCTGCGTCCCATCAAGGCTGGCCTGCCAGTCAGTGCTGCTGTTCGTCGAGACGTCAACCTCGCTGCCTGCTGCTTCGAGGTCGATTGGCACGACTGACACGAAGCCCGAATTGGCGACGCCCGATTCGCCCGTGGTGACGTCCAGGCGAAAAGTCCGCTTGACGGAAGGTGAGAGGACCTGTGCGATGAAGTCGAGGACCGACTGTCCCTCGACCGACCACGTCTCCTGATAAGTGAGCAGCGCATCAAAGCTGACGTCGAGCTTGATCGGGAAGTTGTTGAGTCGGTTGCGCGTGATGGCCAAGAATGTGCGCAGCGCTTGGCCCGCGTTCCACTTGTTGCCAAGCGGACCAACACCGGTTCCGTGCAAGTAAACCGTCACGGGTTCTGGTGTGACGGTCACGAGGTCGCTGCCACGATCCTTGCCACCACCCGCGTTGAACTCCATGAAGCCGCAGTCAACTTGGGTGGTACTGCCCCCAGCCGTCCCGCCGAAGTCTTCACCACCTTGCTGCGTGCCGAGCCAATCGGTCGGGTAGAGGGCAGCGAGGACGGACGCGATGCCCGCAAACTGGTAGGTTGTCTTGCTGCCCCACTTCGTCCCGGTGCTCGGGTCCCGCCGCCCATGCGCTGCAGCAGTCGCGATCGCCCCGACCCACACAACCGTCTTGGTTGTTGGGTAGTCCTCCTTCAACACCAGCCGCACATACTTGCCGATCAAAGTGAGGTCGGGCAATTCGTTGACAGCGCTGGCTTCCGCGTCGCCAGCATAAGTGCCAAGCCCGTCCTGGCTGCCGAGACAGGCCCAGGTTGGATGCTGCGTCCACGGACCAGCCAGAGCTTCAGCAGTCTCACACCAGACAAGCGACTTCTCGACGTCGCCACTGTCTTTGTTGTTGGTGTAGTCGAAGGTGATACGGATCACCAAGACGCCACCGTTGGTCGTGCCAGCTTTGGCCTGCCACTCACCACTGACACTCGCGACGATCAGGTCACTGATCGTGCCGTGTGGATAAACGACCGAGATTGAGTAGCCAATCTGCCCGCCAGCTTCAGCCAGTCTGCGCTGCGCGTTGATTTGTGTGCAGTCAAGCCACGCGACGATTTCGCCACCGTCCTTCCGTGGCGACCCTTTGTATCGGTACGCCTCGGCTCCTGATGCCCAGGTTTTGAGGTTTCCTTCGGGAACAACAGGGTACGGAGTCCCGGTTGCTCCGTTGTAGGCCAGCCCTCCGATCGTGACGCTCATTATGGGACCCAGGTGTACGGGGTGACGAGGTGCCACTCACAAACCGCGATGCCTTCGCCTGCATTGCCAGTACGTGCCGCCCGGTGATCAGGCACGACGTCGGCCACGAAGCACAAAACACCACGGAACAGGACGGACGCACCAAAGGCCGAGCGGTAGTTCTGCGCCTCGTTCAAGGCCAGGAACACACTCGCGAAGCTGCGCGAAGTCTGGATGATCGAAAGCTGGCCGGTTGCAAGCGAGGTGTCGTACACGGGCGGAGCAGGATCGATGCTGATCTTGACGACGCCGAGTGCTGGCTTGAGGATGCCCTCAGCCGTATCGACCGTCCAAAATCCGATGGTTTCACTCATGGGCTTGTCGTCGGTTCGTCACCGTTGAACCAGGAGCGCCAGCCAGAATAAGCCTTGGTCTTGGCTTCACCCTGCTTGCCGGTGGTTTCCTTGATTGTCTTATCGAGTTCGACGATCGACTTGGTCAGAGTGTCGGTGCTTTGCGCGTTGGTGACTGTTGCCTTGATCAGAGCTTCCTGCTCGACCGTGCCAAAGCTGCGCGTCGCGTCACCAATCGTGCGTGCGCCCTCGGCCAAGACCGGACGTTCCGCCGCCCGCAATGCCGCCTGCTCCGCGTAGGCTGACTGCGTGAACGAGCGATTGAGGCGATCAACCGCCTTCGAGCGGTCGCCACTGGTCGGGTCCATGAGGTCAACGATCTGGTCCGCCCTCCCCATCTTTTCACGCGGGCCTGCGTGGTTGTAGCCACCAACAAACCCGCCGCCCCCGCGCATGCCAGCCTCTTCCGTCGAAGCCCGCACTTGGTCGATGTCAGCCTGCGACCCGGTGTCGGCTGCAAGTCGGTCCTTTGCCTGGGCAATTGCCTTGGCAACGACGTCCTTGGTGATTTCAACGCCCGCATTCCGCGCAGCCTCGAGGATTCCGACCACTTGTTCTTGATTTGGGGCGGAAAGATCACTCTCGGCAAGCTGACTGGCGAAGCCAAGTTGCTTGGTCGGATCACCACCCGCAATCTCCGCCACACGATCGATGCCAGCGCTGGTCGCGCCAGAGGCAGTCGCTCCGCGCAGTGCCATCCCGATCTTCATTGCCGCCCCACTGATGCGGTCGGCCACTGCGTCGAGCCCAGCGACCCGCGCCTTCCCAAGATCGACAAGCTGCTTGCCCAGCGCATCGACTTCGTCGGCTGCAGCCTTGGCTTCCTTGGAAAAGATGCCAAAGATCGTTGATGCGGCAGCAACGCCAGCCGCCACCAGACCGACCGGACCCGGGACCGAAGCGAGGCTCGCGGTCAGGGCGGTGATCTTGTCGTTGAGATTGGTGCCCTGCGTCGCCATGAGGGCAAACGTGGCCGAAGCGTTGCGGATGACTTCACCGCTCATCATCCGCTTCTGCAGCACCTCCATACTCTTGCTGACCTTGTCAGCACTGGCACTCGCACCGACCATGGCCTTCGCGCCCTTGGTTGCGCTCGCATCCAGCTTGTCAAAGTCGGCTGAGGTCTGGTTCAGACCTGGGGCGTTTACTGGTACGGTGAGACCCGACATGGTCAGACTCCTTCGGGTGCACGACCGCTGTTGATCACGAAGTCACAGGCAATCGCGGTCTCGATTGCAGTGAGCGGGACCTCGCCGCACCCGGCAAGAGCGATGCACAGTGCACGCCTGCGGACGTCGGCCTGTGCTACGTTCCCACTGTTCGCACCCATGGCAGCAGTGCAAATCTTGATCAGCGATTCGCCGTCATCATCAGTGAACCACTCGTCAATCACACCGCCTGTGGTCACGTACGAACTGGCGACCGCCTCCCTCGCCACCGTCGCGACGATTTCACCCGGGATCTCGGGTCGCAGATTCCTGCGCGATGCTGCCGCCCACTGGTTGCGGAGTTCGAGCAGGTCGAGGTGCCAGCCCAGGCATTTGCCAAGCAGGACGTCGATCGGACGGATGAGGACGGGCAGGATTACCAACGAGGCACCAGCCTTGGTTACCACGGTTTCGCCCCGCCGGATGTCCACTCCCGGCTTGAGACGCGAGGCTGGGTCGATCACGGCTTAGGCCGGGGCTGCGTAGCAGCGGAAGGTGACCGTATAGGACGGACTGCCTTCGATCGTCGGACCACTGCCCTTGCCAGTGCAAACAGCTTTGGCAAAGACGATGTTGACCGGGCTGGCGGTGACGCCCTTGCCTTCAGCGCGAGGCTTCAGCACGAGGGTGAGACCGGGTGAGGCAGCGACGTCACCGATTGCAGGCGTGGCCGAGTAGCCAAGCTTCGTCACGGTGACTGTGGCAGCGATGCGATCGACAGCGACAAGCTGCACGTCCGGATCGTCTGCGGTGATGTATTCTTGAGCGCTGCCACCTTCATCGATGGAAGCTGACTGAACGTCCGCGATGGCAGTGACGCCATGAGTCGCGGACGACAGAAGATGGACGACACAGGCCATGGGGGTTCTCCTATGCTGAGTTTATCGGTCGAGACCGACAAAGGAAGCTTCGCGTCTACGCCCTTGCCCGTGGCCCAGGTGCGCCACCCGGGGCCACCGTCCCGGCTTTGCCAAGGAAGGCCGACAGGTAGCGGTTGGCTGCGTCGAGGAACTGCTTCTGGTCCTGTTCGTTCGGTTCGATCGGGCTGCGCTTCGGCATCTTCGCCGTCCCGGTGTGGTGATAAATCGCGTAGTTCGGGCGGTTGAGCCACGAAATCACGAAGGTCTCAGGCCCGGTGCGGTTCACCCGTGCGCCCTTGCCGCTGATCGAGTCGCGCAGCTTGCCAGTCAGCACCAACATTGGCAAGCTCTTGCCCTTCGGCACGACGCGACCCGCTGCCTTGATGCCCTTCTTGAGGTCCTTGGTGTTGCCCTTCTTCCAGCCCGCGTACTTGGCCGAGAGCGGAGCCCACTTGTAGCGACCCTGGTTCCCATCGGTGAAGTGCTGCCTCACGATGGGCTCGGCTCGGAACCCACCGTTGCCGTATTCCATGCACGCGAAGAACACAGCCCGGGCGAGGTCCTCCTTGACCTGCTTGATCCGCTTCAGCCCTGAGAGGTCGAGGCCCATGGCGGAAGTATACCGACCGGGGTGTTGTGATGCCATACTTGACAGGCTTGCCCCGAGTGCTAAGATGCTGTCACAACACAAGGGAACACAAGATGACCAAGAAGATCAAACCCAGCCGCAGCCAACTCAAGACCCTGGCCCTCTACGCCCCGAGCTTTGGGTCGAGCCAGCGCAGCACCCGCGCCTTCGACACCAGCGGGACGATCTGGCTGACCGTCGAGGTCACGCCCCGCACCGACCTCGAAAAGGACCTCGCCGCCCGCTACGGTTGGATCGCGATCAGCTACTTCATCCGCCGCAACGGCAAGCTGGAGCGGACCACCTTCGACCCGCGCCCCGAGAACCTCGTCTGGGCTTACTCGACCCGCCAGTACCGCTGAACCAAACCCAACACAGGAACACACCATGACCAGCCATCCCGCCTTCGCCGTCCTGATCACCTATCCGCTGGTTTGCCCCAGCACCGATGCCATCCTCGGCTCAGCCACCAGCGTCGATTGCCGCTTCGCCACCAAGCGGGAGGCTGACGCCTACGCCCAGCGCATGAACGCCGATGCCGACGAGTGCAGCTACAAGGTCGAACTCCGCCCGTTCCGCGATGGCGAGACCGCGATCAAGAAGCCGATGTTCTCCGCCCCCGAACTGATCGCGGATCGTTACGCCTTCGAGCGTGACTTCGGAGCCCCGGCCTGGGCTTTGTGACAGGGGCTTGACACCCTTGCCCCGCGTGCTAAGATACCCTCACAACACCAGGAACCAGCCATGACCCTCGCCGCCAAACTCACCTCCGCCGACTTCGCCGCCGTCCTGAACTGCCGCCCGCCCTTCGTGGCGGTCCGGCTCTGGGCCATCGACCTCGGCCAGTATTGCTCACGCTGTGGCGGGTCAGGCCACTACAGCCGAAACGCCATGGGCAGCACGACCTGCTACGCCTGCGGCGGGGCCAAATATGTGCTGCCCCGGCTGACGGAAAAGCTGCTCGAACAAGTCAAGGCTGCCGTCGCGGAAGGCAAGCTCGAGCCCTACCTCGAAAAGTGCCGTCGCCGCACTGCCGCCAAGAAGATCGTCGCTGCCGCCGAGAAGCGGGTTATCGACGAGCTATACGGCAACCCGCTCAACATCGCGATCAACGCCGCCTGCGCCCGCAAGGGCAAGACCCACTGGTCAGCGATGTATCAGTTGCGCATGGAAGCCCTCGGCCTGCCCAAGATGTGCGATGACCTGACCGGCTCAGTCGCCTGCAGCAGCCAGATCAAGAGCATCGCGGCGGGACTGCTCGACCGGGCGTACAAGCTCGACGCCGAAAAGCCCGAACTGGTCGAGCAGTGGGTTGCCGACTTCGAGGCCACCAAGGTCGAGGTCCTGCGGATCGCACAGGAGGGGCTGGCCCTCTTCGCGACGGAGGCTTGGTGGAACTGATGAAGCACCTACGCCGCAGGGCTGGCAAGTTGCTGGCCCTGCTGTTTACTGGAGGCATGGACACCACACCTCCCGACCAGACCACGCTTGTCGCCGTCCAGCGTGGCGACGATGGGTCGATCATCGCTGCCATCTTCCATCGTGACGGGACCGACCCGCCCGCTGGCATCGTCCGCGATGGCAGCACCGACACCGAAGTCGAGAACCTGCAATCAGTGATCAAGCACGGCGGTTGGGAACAGCCCGCCTAGAACAGATCGCGGCTGTAACCGCCAGTGTTGACAGTGAACGGGATGCCCGCCTCGTTGAGCATCTGGATCTGTTCTGGCGTCGGCTTCGCGTTGATGAAGTCGATGCGCTCGATGTCGGCCTTGGTGATCTTGCCGAAGAACTGCGCCTCGGTGTAGCTGACGCTATCGAGCCCGCCGGTCCCGAAGGTTTGCAGCCCCGGTTCGAGAGCGGGGCTGGCTGGCACACTTGGTGCCTTGTTCCTACCATCCTTGGTCGCTAGGCCGAAGTTCTTGTCGAGGCTGTCACCGTGCGTGATGGTTGTCCGTTCGAGCACCTTCTTCTTCAGCCGGACCGCGATGTCACCATACTGCGACACGCTCGACCCGCGATTGCCGATCCGCACGTAGCCATAGGTTGGGTGGTCATCGGCAGCGCTCGACTCGACACCAAACATCGATCGTTCGAGGTTGTCCCGCTTCTCTGGGTTGAGCATGCCGCCCGACGTGCCGGTGTGATGTTGGTTGAGCAGTCCCTTCTCGAACAGTCCCTTGAGCTTCGCCGCCCGGTAGGAGAACGACGGCACGACGTCGTCCCGCTTCAGCGCTTCGAGATAGGCATTGGCTGCCTTGGTCCGCTCCGCGTTGCCCTCGCCGTCAATGCCCCGGGCTCTGACCGTCCGCTTGTACGCCTCGTCCATCCCAGGTCCAGCAGGTGAACTGACCCATGGCTTGGCCTTGAGCCCGTCCTTGGGCTCGAACTTGGGCAGTGCCATGATCGCCGCCCACCGCTCCTGCGATAGGTTGCCTGCGGGGTCGGACGGCTTGGCTGCCTTGGCTGCCGCAATCTGCTCGGCCTGCTTGATGACGGCCTCGGCTCGGGCCTTCTTGGCGGCTGCTGCCTCCTTGGCCAACCTCCGTTCCTCCTTGTCCTTGTCCATCGGGCTGATCGCCCGGGTCTCGGCCTCTGCCCTGCGGACTTCCGCCAGCAGTCGGTCGTAGGTGGCTTTGGCTTCTGCCTTCTTGGCCCGGTCCTCGGCCATCATTCGGGCGTAGGCTGCCGCCCGGTCCGAAAACGCCTTGTCGGCGGCTGCCCTCTTCTCGGCCTCAGAAGGGGCCACGGGAGGCACAGGGGCGGCAGGTGGCACCGGAGCAGGGGTCGGGGCCGGAATTGTCTCCGCTGGCACAGGAGGGGCCACGACGGGCAAAGGAACAGCCGGGGGCGGGGCGGCAGGTGCCACGGGCTTCGGGACCTTCAGACTGGCTGGCGACTTAGCCCCCTGCTGCTCGGTTGCTAGGGCCATACGAGCCAAATCCCGGGACTCGGGCAGCCCCTTGCCGGTCGCCTTCTGGATCGACAGGGCCAAGGTCGGCAAGCGATCCTCGACAGGGACGGCCATTGCCGCCTTGACCAAGTCATCCCAGGTCGGGACCTTGTCGTCGAGCCACTTGCCCCAGGCCTTCGCTTGGGTGGTCGGTTGCGACGGTGCGGGAGGCAAGATCTTCTCAGCCTCGCTGCCCGGCTTGGCCACGTACCGGATGAAGCACCGGCAGCCATAGTCCAGGGGCGGGACCGGGGCGGACACGTCGCCCACCCGCCAAACCGTCCCATGCAGAGCACGGTGGCTCGGGCGGACGCGGTCGTCATTCTGGGTCAGGAACTCGTACCACACGACATTGCTATCGAGGTGGCCTTGCTCGATGCCTTCGGCGTTCTCGATTGAGAGTGCCGCCTGCAGATCGGTCGTGGTGACAGTGACCTCAGGCATTGCGCACCATCCTCGTTAGAGCGATGCCGATGGCCTTGCGTGCCGCCCCCTGCCCGGCGACCCACGATTCGGCCACAGCGTTCGCCACTTGGTTCGCAGTCTTGCGGTTCGTGTCCAGAATTGCGGGCGGAAGAGTGCTCGCGTCACCAATCGCGGCAGCCTTGCCGACGTCACCTTCGACCGCGAACCGCCAGGACGAAGCGATATGCGTGGCAGTCTCCTGCCTCGTGTTGCCTAGGATCGGAAGGTCGGCCAACAGCAGCGCTTCCTTCTTGTCGGGCTTGATCACGGTCTTCTCAGGCAGCGACTCGTTCTGTGCGTCCACCTCAGCCATGAATCCGGCCACGACAGCGACACCCATCTGCGCTTGCACCAATGCCGACAGTGCGGATTCAGTCGAGGCAAACGACGAGGACAGTTGGGTCCTGACGGCCAGCAGGTCCTTCCTCTGTTCGTCGAGACCAGCACCAGAGTCGCCCGCGACAGAGCGGATCGCCGCGATCATCGCGTCGGTCGATGCCATGGCAAGCAAGTCAGTCGTGCGTGATGCTGCCAAGACGCCTGCCTGATCGGCACGCTCGACCAGCTTTTCGGCTTCGTCGCTGGTCATGTCACGCCCGGTAGCGACGGACTGACCCGACCCGGCCCTCGGCCTTGTTGGGCTCGGGGGCCTTCCACCACTGGATCACGCGCAGTTCAGCCGGAACCCATTCGCCTGTGGCCAAACCCTCGAGCCCGTTGGTCCAGAGTTCGGAAAGCGATTGGACGTAGGGCCACTGGCTCGACGCCTGTGGATAGAGCTTCGCCCCCAGGACCGATGCCGCACCAGTGACCGCGAGGTCGGCCAGCGAAGGCATAGCGAACGCGGCGTCCTCGATGTCCACCTCGTACGAAATAAACACCTGATCGTTGCGGTTGAGCGGATCAACCAGCGTGATTTCGCCAGTGTCGAGGTCGTCAACAATGAACTTGTCCTCGGCCATTTCGACTGCCGCACCGGGCGGGGTCGGCATCGACAGACCGCCGCGCAGGTTTACTGCAGCCAGATAACCAGCCCGTTCCCACGGGAAGTTGAGCAGGACAGGCTTTGAGACGAACTGCTGTGGATTGCCCGCCCACACGTGCGTCCTGCCCAGCATCAACGGCAGCAGCTTGGCGAAGACCTGCGTCTGGTTTGCCGTCGCCCGCGATTCGACGAGCATGAGGTCTGGACGCTGGATCGCGTCACGCAGGGTGGCGGGCATCGCCTGGACGATTTCGCGCACGGCATCTTCGAGAGCTTCGGTCAGCGCTGCCGTCCCGCCGAATTCGTCATCGGTCGGGACGTACCCGGCCAGAGCGAACTTGAGCAGGATGTCGGCGTTGACGGCACCAAAGTTGTTGAACATGTCAGCCCCTCCCGGTAGTGGATAGCAAGCGCTGTAGCTTGTCAAGGTCAACCGGCTTGCCGCGAAGCCTCTGAACTGCTGTCCACACTCCGCCTTCGACCTGTTCGGTCGCGCTGATGGCTTTGACTTCGGTGCCACCAGTCAGCGGATCGACCTTGTGCATGCGTTCTGCGTGATTACTGATCGCTTGGCTTGCCTTGCGCAGGAGCAGGATCAGCGAACCGCCCACGATGACCACGGCAGCGAGGATCGGCAGCCAGCCCCACGACAGACCAAGGACCAGTGCCGCCCCACCGGCAGCAGCACAAGCAGCACCAATGCCCTGCGTGATCTTGCCCAGGCCATACCACCAACCAAGGACCGAAGCCCCGGCAGCGAGGACCAACAGGGCGACACCCGCCGCAGTTGCCCACCAACCAAGTCGTGCACGATCTTCTGCGATCGCTGCCGCCCGCCCGCGCTCTGTCCGCGATTCATCCTCAGCGCGAAGCTTGGCCTGCCGTGCGTCTTCCGCCTCTGCCGCCTTGGCCAGAGCGTCCGCCCGTGCCTGTGCAGCGGCAGCGTCGGCCTTGCTCATTCCGCCCTCGGCTGCCCTGGCCCGAGCCTCGGCGGCAGCGACGGCTGCAGCCGTGGCGTTGTCCGTCGCGGTGTCGCCGCGACCGTCGGTGGCTGCACCAGTCCGCGTCTCGGTGCTGCACCCTGCAAGCAGGACGAGCAAGAAAACGAGGATCAGGCGGTCAGCGCTCATACTTTCCCGATTCTGGTTCCTTCGGGATGTCAGCCTTGGACGGCGGACGCGGGGTGTGGTGTGGTTTGTATTCGTAGCCTTGGTCATGCATGCAGGGCCGACCGCCAAGCGCATCAACCAAGCGGTGCAAGACGGGGATCACTTCTTTGATCGTCCTGCTGAACTCGCGGGCCTGATCACCGAACCGACCAGCTATCTCCTGCAGCCCGCTGGCGTACTCGTCCGCCCGCCTGATACGGTCCTTCTCCAAGACTTCGACCTTGGAGGTGAGTTCGCGCACCAGACGTTCGAGTGTGCTGATGCGGTCGGTGTACGCTTTGACCAGTTGGCTGTTCTGGTTGCGAATGGCGAGCAGCAACACAACGCACAGGGCGATCGGGAAGCCGAACTCTTTGAGGATGGCGAGGTCCACTGAGTTCCTTACGGGACGGACAGGGCTGGGGTTGCAATCTCAACTTCAAGGGAGTCAAAGTCCACGACTCCCTGGGATGCGTCACTGATCCACACGTACACGTAGACTGTGTACCGGGTGGTCCCAACCGGGACGCGGAAGGCCGGGGTTTCGATCATGCCCGCCACGCGTGCGGCACCCGGGGGCGGGATCGCTGAACTGGCATCGTGGTAAAGCCCGATCAGGCGTGCCAGGGTGACACCACCGGAGTCCTTGCAATCAACATACAGGTCGATATGACCATTGCCAACCACCGTTTGCACGTTGTTGGAATAAACGCAGCGAGCCATCACCACCGTGGTCCCGGGGATGACGGCGTGGACCACCCGCATAGTGACCGTTCCGTCCGTGACGATGGCACCCAAAGTGGTTGACCACCCAGCCGTGGGATCAGCGCCCACACTGAAGGTTCCGTTGTATCCAAGGACAAGATAGTCGACCGGGGTGCCAGCCGCACGACCGGTGGCAGTCACCACACGATAAGTGTACAGAGCACCAACGGAGCCAGAGTTGACGTTGATTCCGGCGGCACCGCTTGACCACGAAATCTCGCGGATCTCTTGGGCAAGCTGAGCACGCGCATTCACGGTGCCAGTGCCGCCCACATAAGTCAGACGGGTCTTGTCACCGCTCCCGTCTGCACGTGCCACCTTGCTGATCAGCATGGTGGACCCGCCAAGGGTGCCATTGCTGGAAAGCCACGTCCCGTCCGGACCATCATCGTCTGTGGTGTCCGCAAAGTTGCGCCAGCCACGTGTGTTGCGTGCGTTGGAACCGATCATGCGTGGGTTGACGTTTAGGTGCGTCAGGCTGGCGACCTGTGGAAGGGCGCTCCGCCATGGCTGGCCTGGGCTCCCCATGACGCGGGAGAACTCGATACCAGCGATGAATGCACCGGCAGCGTTCAAGTGCAAACTGTCACCAGTGTATGCCACCGTCAGTTGGAGCGTGGACGGGTCGGTCAGGACTGAATGGAAGTCAGCGCACGGTATGCCCACGGATGCACAGAACAGGCGGAGGGATGCGTTGAACTCCGTGGCAGCGCGTCGCTGGGACGGAGTCCAGGGGACGCCGCTTGGTGCGCACAGGGGGATCGTGGCCGTTGCCATCTTGACGCCAATGCTGGCACCGTAGTTGTAGATCGCTTGCCATGCAGTGAACATGGCGGACCCGGTTGCGTTGGCCGTCACGTCATTGATGCCGCCGAAAATGAAAAGCCAGTCCGGCAGGAGGACGCCCAGGGACGGACGAGCCAACGCCGGAACGTAGTCCACGGAATCCGTGAACCCGTTTTGCGCGCGGTTCAGCATGCCCGCCAGATTGTCACCGGCCACCCCATAGTCCCCAATGCAGCGGAATCGCCCCATGAGCATCATATTTCCCCAGCCAAACCACCCGGTGACGCCGATGGAGCCAGGGCCAGGAACGTTGCCGGACACTGATTCACTCAGGGGGCGACCCAGGGTGCGCCCTGACCAGGAATCACCCAGGAACACGATGGTTTCCCGTGGATATGTTGCCTTGGCGACGCGACGGTCAGCAGAACCGGTCACCTCACGCGCAGCGCGTGGGGTTGCCGCTGCAATAATCGAACGCCCGGTGGCGGTGATGGCAGCTTTTGCCGGGTCGGTGGCGTTCGCACCAAGGAGGAAGGTGGGATCGGTGGCTGCTACGCCGGATGGAAAGTCAACCATGGTTAGACGCCTTGAATGGTGATGGTGTTAGACCAGACGGTGGTGTCGACGCCCCACACGGTCAGGCTGACAACAGGCGGAGCAGTGCCACCACCAGACGCACTGCGCCAGAGCCCCAGACCGAGAACGCGGAAGATGCCGAGCATGGCTTAGCTTACCAGACCACGATGGCCTGAGCAACCGTCGCACCGCCCGGGGCTCGGATGTTGGTCATGCTCGCATCCAAATCGGCGGGGTTGGTGTAGTCAACACCAGCCGCGCAGGGTTCACCATGCGTGGTGAAGTCGGACGCGACGATCGCCACACCCGGGTTGCGAGCAGTCGCCAGGGTGAGCAGGGCGCGGTCGGTACCGGCCACTGCCTTGCCACTGAGGCGCACTGCACACTGGTCGGGGCCGGTGTAGCCAGCGGTGCGGAGGGCAGCAAGCAGGTTGGTCCCGGTGGCAGCGTTGCCGACCGCGATCTGCCCGCGCCAAATGAAACCGACCATCGTGTCGCGAATGCTCATAGTGTGTGTCCTTGTGTGAGTTATGGTGGGAAGATGGTGGCAGCCCACAGGGCGGCAACGTCAATGGGGGTCAATTCACGATTCCAGCATGCCGGTGTCGCTTGGCATCCTGGCATCCCTGGGCTTGCGTTGAACCCTGCGGCAAACGGTCCCTCAGCCATGATCATCACCGGGGAAAGCGGATTCGACACGGCAAGGCTTCCGTCCCAATACACCCGGGCGGACATGGTTTGCGACATGGTTAGCACAATGAGGTGCCAGTCATAATCGTCGTTCATGTATGGCACAGGGAGATCGATGTACTCGCTTGTCGTGTCAGCAGCCAGCCCCCCGACTACGTTGGCGAAGGAAATGAGGCTGGCGGGAATGCCGGTCCTGTTCCACAGGCCAAACGTTCCCAGGTCGCCCATGGTTGAGGTACGGCGGAACCACACGGCAAAGGTCCATGACTCCTGCGGCATTGGTACGCCGAAAAACGTGTTTGAAACCTCACCGCCGCCGACAATCGTTTCCAATTCATCGCCGTCAACCATGACCGCCTCACGCCCTGCGCCCATGGTGAATGGAACAAATATCGAGCCATACATGATGACGGGAGGAGGAGCGTCCGTTACGGACACGGTTGGTGATTCAACCGGGATCATGCTGGAGGGTGTCACCTCAAAACGCATGTCAAACGGGGCGACGCCAGTTTCAAGTGGAACACCAGTGACCAAGATTTCGTCGGGTGCAGTTTGTTCCCATACCACTGCCCGCAGGGTGGCCGGGTCCATGGTGTTGAACACACGCACGTTGCCAATGGGCTCCTCCGCTGAAAGCTGGAGGATGTAGCCCATCAAAGTGAAGTCATCCACAGAGACAGAACTCGGCGTGACACTGAGGACTGAGAAGACAGGAGGTGGGGCGACCTCGACGGTTTCGTAGTCAGTGCGACTGAAGGTGTGTTCGAGCGAGAGGCTGATATCGATCGCGAAGCCAAGCGGAGTCGGGGTCAGTTCACCGAACGACTCGTCGCCAACGGTCATGTAGTCGGAGGCGCGAATGCCAATCAAGGCAGTCAACGCGATAGCCCGGGCGAGACTGTCAGCGGTTGACCAACTTGGTCCGTTCACGTGCACTCGCACGTTCCAGTTGCTCGTCATTGTGCCGCACCCATCGGCGGACTGACGATCCCAGGTCTGGTCACCAAGCTGCCAGATTTCGATCATCGGGAGTCGGCCACGGTGCAGACCACCGACGTAGCCTTGAACATTTGAACTGACAACACGGGGCGAGATGGTCGAGCCCCACACGACATCGCTCACACCTGCTGCACTGGCAACAGCCGCCAAACGACAAGCCCCCAGCAGGGTATCCCGCTGGAGGTCATGTGGTGTGGTGACTGGCATTGGTAGTCCTCCCCTGGCCGGGGTCGTGAGTGTTCACGCCCCGGCAGGGGCTTGGCCGGTCAATTAGCCAAGCAGCTTGACGGCCAGTTCCGGACGGCGGACGACCGCACCGTAGACCAGGGACAGTTCCCACTGGCCAGCGTGGTAGCCCTTGTAGTGAGCCAGCCGCAGGGCGATGCCGGTAACCGGATCGCGCACGATCGCCACGCTGTTCGCGGCGTCGCCTTCGGGAGCCTCGGCGGGCGGACGGATGGCGAGCACCATCGCGTCGGGGTGCACCAGCAGGTTGCTGCGGTGGGCAGCGTTCAGGGTCACCGTCGCGCCATCGGCGGCAGCTTCGAGCAGGCCCGCATTCAGCACGAGGGCGAAGCCCGTCAGGCTGGTGACCGTGTACTTGAAGTTGCCGATGGTGACCACGTCACCCGCGAGCATGGTGCCGGTGCCGGTCTTGAGCAGAATGCTCTTCGCGCCCTTGACCTGCGCACCGTCGAGGACGTAGCTGGCAGCGGTGCCAACCGGGGTGTGCGTGCTGATCTGCTGATCCCAGGTCATCTGGAAGTTCGACAGCATGCCGAAGGCAGCGGTCGCGAAGCTGGTGCCGGGGGGAGCCTCGAGGGTCTTCTGGAACTGGTCGAGCTTGATCGCGGCAGCCCATTCGCGGGGGCCGATGCAGCCGATGCGACCGATATTCGGGGCCTTGGCCTCGCTCAGGGTCTGCCAGCCGTCGGCCAGGATGTCGGGGTTCGAGGCGAACGGGTTGGTGCCAGCAGCACCGACACCGTAGCCAGCCTGCAGGTTGTACTTGCCCCACATGTAGGCACAGACCTCGTCGATCAGGGTGCTGATGCACTCATCGACCTGCATGAGGCGGAAGTCGGGACCGCGAGCAGCAATCGCCTTCCAGTCCTCACCGGTCAGCGAGAACCGGCTGCCACGGTACTTCTCGATGGTGAGGGTCTTCTTGGTCGGGGTGGTGCCGACGAGGGCCGGGGCGTTGGCACCGGGCTCGACGTCGTAGGCAGCCTGGACGGCGGAGGCCGGGAGGTCGATCGACTGGTTGAGACCAGCGGCATCACTCGACGGGTCGCGGACCGCGAGGTTGGCCAGAGCGCCCTGATTGCGCAGGACGCGCTGCAGGGCCGCGATGATCGTCGGGATCAGTACGGTGAGGGTGTTCGGGGTGACGGGCATTGGAGTTCTCCGGTAGGAGGTTGGTTTGGTTGGTCAGGAAGAGCAGCAAGCCTGGATCAGTCAACGACCTTGATCTTTCCAGACACCACGCCCGCGATCGTGTCCTTGTCGGCGGTCGCCAGATCAGCGACTCGAATGGACCCGAGCGGGGCAGTCCCGCCAGCCGGTCTGCCACCGTTGCTGTTCGGAACCTTGACGGCCTGGAAATGCGGTCGATCCTTGAGCCAGTCAGTCAGGTAGCTATCCGCACCCACCGGCTGCCCGTCCTGACCTACAACCGGCTTGCCGGTCTCGTCCAGGACAACCACCCGCCCGCTCTCCACGTTGTACGTGGCACGGGCTGCGGTTAGTGACAAGATATCACCGACCGCCTTGTCGTCAAGATTGGGAGCCAACCGCCTCAAGGTGGTCTCCATTTCGCCGCGAGCGATCCGCTTGGTCAAGGTCGACAGCTTGCCATTGGCCTCGGCAGTGAGGATCTCCTTGGCCTTGACGATTTCACCATCCTTGGCCAGCTTCATTGCCTCCTTGTCGCGAGACTCGGCGGCAGCACGTTCCTCGGCCACCTTGCGTTCAGCCTCCGCCGCCCCGGCCTTCTGCGCGAGGCTGGTCCGTTCCTCATTCTCCTTCTGGCGAGCAGCGAGAATCTTCTCGGCATCAGCCTTGGGGAGTTCGACCGTGACGCCACCGGGCAGCGTGACCTTGGCAGTTTCGCCCGCCCCGCCGCCCGTGTTGGGATCGGCATTCATCAGGACGGTGTGGTAGAATGAACGCAGCATGTGCTACTCCTCTGTCTCTCCCGCTTTCGCGAGCGACTGTGCCTCGGCGTCGGGTTTGACACCGGGCTTGGGGTTGGTTTCGACTTCTTTGTCCTCTGCTTCGATTGCCGCCTGGGCTGCAACCATCTTGCGTGCTTCGGCTTCGTCGATGGTCGGGAAGGCGTTGGTGATCGCGAGGATCGCGGCCTCGGGGGCGAGCGTGCCAGCCGAGACAGCCGACAGCAGTTCGACCAAGCTCGCGATCTGTGCACCGTTGAGGGCCGAATCCTGGACCTTCTCGACCGGAGCCACCGGGGCTCGCTCGACTGCACCGACATCAGCATGGTCGAGATTCGGGAACGGGTTGCCCGATTCGAGGTTGGCAGCACTCGTGGCCTGCTGACCAAACGACGCCTTGAGTTCCTCCTTCTCGTCATCGTCGAGCGGGAGGTTGCGAGTCGCGAAGCGTTCGGCCACCTTACGGCGGAGGACCGATGGCAGGGCTGCGTTGCTGACGAAGTCGATCATCGACTTGGCTTCAGCCGCGAAGTCGGGCAGGTCCGCATCCTTGCCCGAGTACACCGTCTTGCCTGGGTCCTCGACACCCCACGCCTCGGCCAATTCGACAGCGAGTTGATTTTCGGCCTGCTCGCACGACACAGCCAGTGCCGAAACGATCGTCACCAGATCGTTGTGCCGGAATGCCAGAGCGAGGCCTGATTCTGCCTTCTGCGCCCCGTTGTTGACCACACCCGCCTGAGCAAGCAGGTTGTCCTTCTCGTCCGTCACTGATGCCCTGATGCTGTCCGCCTGGGCAGGGTCAGCACCGATCATTTCCATCTTGGCTGCAGGATTGGGCAGGCACAGGACGCGAGTATTGCCGACCTGCACATCGTTGACCTGCTCTTCACTCACGCCCGTCGCGATCATCTGACTGAACGTGACATTGGTGATTTCTTCGTTGAGCAGCGACAGCAGATTGACGATGGCCTGCTGCGACTCGGCCAGTGGACCAGCCTGCGAGTCACCATCGCTGGCGTTGATCTGGCCCATCGGGTCGAAATTTGGCTTGAGTCGCACCACCGGCATACGCTCGTATCCGTGCTTCACCGGGGGCATGATCCCGGTGATCTTGACCATGCCAGTTTCAAGCGATGCCTGATCGATGGTGAAGTCCTGACGCTCGGTCTCGCCCCACCAGCGCAGGACCTTGCCGTCCTCACCGTCCCACAGGGTGAGAATCTCGCTCAGCGACTGGCCACAGGTCGTCCAATTCACCACGGACGAAGCCCCGATGCGGACCAGGATCGGACGCGTGCCAGCCTCCTTGATTGCGGCAGCGGTCGAGCGTCCGTTGTCACTGACCGCACGCAGGACATCTGGGACGATGTAGGTCTCACGTTCGATCTGCGCCAGCAGCAGGGCGTCCTTCATGAACTGGTCGAGCGAGGTGCCTTTGCCGTCCGCGTCACTGACCAGTTCGAGGAACAGGTCGTCGGCCTGCTCGTCGCGCTGCGGCGTCTTGCGGAACACCAGATCGTTGTACCGGCGCAGGATCGTCCCGACGAAGTTGCGTGGCTTGGTTGTGCGCAAACGTCGCTGATATGAGACTGCTTCCTCGCGCTCATGCTGGATCAGCACCGGCAGCCCGCTGGCGTCGCGACCACGGATGTAGTCACGTCCAGTGCGAAAGCTCAATCGCCAAAACTGTCGGGCGATCTCGTCCGGACCATACGAGGTGTTGGGCTTGATTTCGCCTACCTGGGTGGGCCGGATGGAGGTGCTCATAGCGGAAGTGTATCGACCTTGACTCTTGAGGGAAGCCGCGATCAGAGGCGTATGCCGCTGGCCTTGAGTTTCACGTTGGGCTCACCATAGAGGTCCCACAGCAGGTAGCCCAGAGCGTCGAGTATGTGGCCCCGCTTGCCGTCTGATCCGGCGTCATATCCACTCGACTTCCGCCCTGTCCGGTTCAGTTCTTCGATCAAGTGTTTGCAGCGAGGATGAATCTTCAGCCTGATCTTGCCTGCCCCGTCCAGCAGCAGCCGACTGACGTTGTTGATGCGGGCGTTGATTGGCGGATTCGCACCAAACACGTTGCCCGTGATCGCCCACTGGCAGGCCCGCGCTGTCTGGTTGAGCACCTCCCACTGCGGATCGCCCACGGCTGTCCGATTCTTGCTGCTGCGGTCGGCGTGAACTTCGATCTTCGGCCTGGGCAGCCGCATTTCGCGTTGGTCTCGGTAGTGGCCCCACTGCTTCTCGTCACACAGTCGCACGGCTGTGTCGACAAGGGCGAAGTCCTCGACCACCAGTTCGTCGAGAATGGCGAAGGTGCCATCGGCCTGCTCCTGTCCGACGATCCAGCACAGGGGCGAGACGTTGAAGTCGGCACCGATGTGGCTTGTCTCCTGGTTCTGCCATTCGACCTCGCGGACGTGCTTGTCCTCCTTGAATGTCGGGTGTGCACGGTCCCTGGTGTACGAGACAGCCCGACCGTCGAGGTACTGTTCGGCCAGATCGGCACCGATGGCCCGGGCCAGATCCTTCGCATAATCGGGGTCGAGTGCCGGGTTGTCCCGCGTCCGCCCGATGTAGTACCGATGGTTGCTCTTCGGTTCGTCCCACCAGTCACGTTGCACCCAGGTCTCGACACCCTCGGGTGTGGTCGTGATCAGTGCATGCAGGCTCTTGGCCCGCTTGTGGCGAAGGCGACCACGGATCTGTGTCGGTGCGTCGCGACGCGGATTGTCGGGCGAGGACTGAATGCGTGCCGCCTCATCACACCACAAATGCCCGACCTCCCAGCCTGCGATGCGGTCTGGCTCTTCGCACGACACCAGCATGATCGGTCTTCCGTCGATCAACAGGTGAGGATACCGGATCGTGCCGCCCCCATTCGGGTATGATTTGACCTTGATGCCCGCTTCCTCGGCAGCGGTGATCAGTTCTGGTACGCACACCCGCCACAGGTCACCATAGGTCGGTGCCACCACAGCACCCGGGCTGTCAGTGTTGAACAGATGCAGGACGATCAGCTTCCTCGCGCCAGCCCAGGTCTTGCCCGAGCCCATGCCGCCCTGATACAGCGTCCACCCTGGCATGCAGTCGGTGAGGAAGTCGTGTTGCACGATCTGGTTGCCCGCCCAGACGTGCGTCTTGTCGCCGCTCACGGGCTCGGTTCGCCAGTGTGATTGGTACCTGGGACCTTGAGCCCTGGGATGATCAGCAGTGGCCGAGTCGGCACGTTGTCTGGGTCAGCTTCCGGTATTTCGTGCCAGCGACAGCGCGTCTTGGTCCAGTAGATACAGGCCACGACGTTCGGTGGCAGACGCTTGGTGATGTTGCCCTTCTTGTCCTTCTCGCACCAGCCGACCGCGAGTTGAGCAAGCGACGCGATGACCTTGCCATTGATGTCGCTGATGCCCTTGGTGTAGTCTTCTTGATGGTGCCGCTGCGCGACCTCGCCACTGATTCCGAGCGTTGCCCCGATCTGTGGCCACGTGAGCCCGTAACCCGCCAGCTTGCCTACCAGCTTGCGCATTGCCGGGGTTGGTTTGTAGGGTACTCCTATTGGCATGTCCTTTTTATACAATGACGCTTGAGGCGTGCAACACATCATCCCGCCTGTTTGACCCTTTGGTACCCTCTGCTAAGCCGAATACTTGACACCCTGGCCCCGGTTGATAAGATGCCCCCACAACCAAGATGGGCTGGTCACCCACAACACGACCAAGGAGCCTCCCATGGCCAAGTCCGCCACCAAGTCCGCCAACCTCATCCTGATCAACACGATCGAAGACGCGATCGCCCAGCAGGGCGACCTGCTGATCGCGACCGTGGCCGACGACGAAGGCATCATCCTCGGTTTCACCCTGCTGACCAAGTGGCTCAGCGACCGCCCGACCCTGACCGTTCAGAAGCTGATCAAGGACACCGGCAACGGTGCCATCCACACCTTCACCCTCATGACCGGTGAGGCCATCGATACGGCCAAGTCGCTGATCAAGCCCGCCAAGCCCGCCAAGGTCAAGGCCGAGAAGCCCGCCAAGGTCAAGGCCGAGAAGAAGCCCCGCGCCAAGAAGGTCGTGGCCTCTGGCATCGAACGCGATGCCAGCACCGAGCAAGGGCTCATCGCCAAGTATGGTGAGCGCATCGTCGAGGGCTCGGTCCGCTTCGAGACCGACGGCAAGTACGAGGGCAAGCGCACGGTCGAGATCCGCTGCTACAAGCTGCTGATCGCGGAAGAGGACGGCTCGGGCTTCGATTGGGGCGACGAGTTCAGCGGTGAGACCCGCCGCATCGCCACCAGCGACCTGTTCCAGGTCTTCGGCAGCGAGGCCGACCACCACGAGAAGCGCAAGGCCGATCGCCGCTACGCCCACAAGATCCGCGCTGCAGGCCTGACCAAGTAGACCTGACCGCCCAGCACCCAGCCGATACGACAGCCCGGGCAATCGCTCGGGCTTTGTCGTTTCTGTGGCCCATCCTGGCCTCGTCCTGTCACAGGGAGACACTCGAAGCCCCGACCCTATGCCGACGTGCCACCCGGGGGCTCGACTGTCACGGAGGCACCTTCCTGCGAAACGATTGAGCCCCGGCTGTGCACCGGGGCTCGTTCGTGTTGACTATCCAGCGCTATCCTTGGTCAACCTCAGGATTTGGCCCCGCTGGAGGGGGGACCGCCACGACACACGGCATGGCAACGATCGGTGGGTGTTGTTTTCCGTCTTCGGACCGTAGCCGTGACCCACTCCAAAAGATCGATCTGGCGCGGGCCTCTGTCGTGGGCTGCCTGATCAGTACCGGGCCACGGCTGGCGGATCAGCCAGCATCCAAGAATGTCGGTGCTTTCCCGACTGTCATCACCCTCTGGACATTCGTAGGCCGTCTTGGGGTGAGCCCGTCATCCAGCCTGAAAGATCAGCCAGCAGCCGCGACTGGCGCAGCGGGCGAATCAGGGTACTGCTCGAAGCCCTTGTACGCCTTGACCTCCGACTTGCGGAAGACCAGACGCCCCTTGACCCTGAGCCCCGGCAGTCGCTTCAGCCGGTAGTGCCTGCGCACGGTCTCTTCTGCCACGTCGAACAGCTTGGCCACCTCGACCGCTGACAGGACGTCCGCGAACTTGACCTCATCGGGCTTGCCGGTGCTGACCCGCTTGGATTCCCACACCAGCCGCGCCTTGCTCGCTTCCTCGAACTCCTTGGCCGACGTGCGATAGATTTCGAGGAAGCCGAGTGCGTTGCGCCTCGCCACCAGCCTTCCGATTCCGATCAGCTTGCGGATGGTGAATCCGCTGCTGCTCGTCTTCTTCGCGAGGTCGTTGACCGTGATGAAGTCTGATGCTCTGGCCGACGCGGGCGGAGCGTTGGACGGCTGCGGCAATCTCTTGATGTTGGCCATATGCACACTCTAGCACCATCATACCCGACCATCAAGGCCCGATCCGTACACTCTTGATATGCGCGACTCGCTCCATCCTGATCGACCAGCTTGGCCAAACCCAACCAAGATAGCCCCATACCGGCCTGTTGGTTTTTTCTTTTCCTTTTCTCTCTTATTCATATAAAAAAAAAGAAAAGAAAGGGAGGGTGGGGGAGATGTCGAACCGAAGCCGACGTCGAAGGCCTTGGCAGGGAGTTAGAGGGGTATAGACTCGGAGTCATGAACATCGCACCTCTTCCCACAACTCCCACACCACCAAGCCAGCCTCTCAACTGGACCCAAACACGACTCAGCGTGTTCCGTGGAGTTTCTCCAACACCTGTTCAGGAGAACGGTCTCGACCGTATTCTCGAATGGATTCGCACCAATGACAAACTGCGCGAACAGGTGTCGATCATCAGGGCTGCTGTAGCAAACCAGAAGTCTGCAAAGGACATCGACCATCTCAAGAAGCAGTTGCCCGGTGTGACATTTGGTGGCACGTTCTCATATCGCAACCGCCAGGGGTTGATCACCCGCAGTGGTCTGGTGGTGCTCGACTTCGACAAGGTTTCTGGCGCAGTCGAGACCCGCAAGCGTATGGCTTTTGAAGATGAGCACGTGCTCGCCGCCTGGATCAGCCCATCTGGCAACGGCATCAAGCTGCTAGTCGAGTTCTATGCCTACGTGCATGAGGGTATGTATATAGATGAGAACGAGTACCACAAACAGTGCTTCCAGTCCGCCGTTGAACACTTTAGTCGTAGGGACAGCCTGATTGCCGATCATGCCGCCGCCGACTGGACCCGCCTGTCGTACCTGTCCTTCGACGAGAACCTGCTCGTCAAGCCAGCCGACTTCGTCCCGGTGGCGTTCATGCCACTCGACCCCGCTGATCCGAACAACGACATCGCCCCGACGCCCACAGCGCAACCGGCCAAGTCACGACCAAGCAAGTCGAAGAAGTCGTCCCAACCCAAATCGCTGTCCGAACTGGACGAGGTCCGCCCTGTCGTCAACCTTGGCTGGGACGCGAATAGCTGTCCGAATCTCGAAGCTGTGCTGCCGGGCCTGCCCATCCATGCTGAGATCGTCTGCCAGGGCTGGTTGGCTGCCAATTCGACCGACTGCCTGCGCGATCATAGCCCGCCGCATGGCCCGCCGAAGAAGCTGATCGGACCGGGAGCCCGCGATCACCTCGTGTCACGCTTCGCTCACCACGTAGGCGAACGCTACGACGCGGATATCGCTGGCCCGGCGGTCGAGGCGTTCGTCACCGACTGCATCCTGTCGGTCGATGGCGATGAGTACGAAGCCGAAGAGGTGGCCAAGCACAAGCGCATCGCGAAGAACAAGGCCCGCGCAGCGATACCCACGCTCCTGAGTGGTGCTGCCGCTGGTGCTGTCGCTGCCATCAACCCCCGGGTCTCCATGCGACCACCCAAAGGCAAGAGCCTACTGGATGAGGCACGACGCGAGAGCCACAAGCCCGAGAACAACGACCCGATAGCAATCCTCTCGTCATTCGTTGACGGCAAGACGCCCTACAGCGAGCGAGAGATTGCCGACGCCTTGATGGTCAGTCATTTTTCATACAAGGGAGGCGAGACCAAGCTGCTCCTGACCTATGGTGAGGTGACGTATCGCTTTATCAACACGCAGTGGATCAGGATTCACGGATCGGATGGCGTGCTGGCCGAAGTCATGGAAGCGCTGGGTCCGTACGGCTACCCGAACCGGATCATGGAAGGAGTGGCCAAGTGCATCAAGATGAAGCTGTTGTACGACGGCTCACACTATGGACACCCACGCCCACCGTGCCGCATGGACCGTCCCGATTACCGGATGAGCCAAATCCTCTCGTTCACCAACCGGCTTGAGTTCGTCAGCTTCAAGGGCTCTCCCGAGTACAGCGAAGCCTGCAGCCCGCACTTTTTCAGCCCGTTCTCGATCCCGCACCCGTACAGCAGCAAGAACGTCTGCCCGCAGTGGCTCAAGTTCCTCGACAACGTCTTCAACGGAGACCAGGAACGGATCGCCCTGCTGCAGGAGTGGTTTGGTTACTGCTGCATGCCGACCAACCACCTGCAGAAGATGTGCCTCCTCGTCGGGCCTCGCCGCTCTGGCAAAGGCACGACCGCGACGGTCCTGCAACGTATGCTCGGCTCCGATCTGGCGACGCAGATCCTATCCGACAGCCTGTCGTCCGACTTCATCCTGCAATCGTTCATCGGCAAACTCGCGGTCGTGATCGACGACGTCAACGAGGGCGGGAGCAAGAATGCACTGACCTCCGCGATCGATATGCTCAAGTCGATCACTGGCAGCGACACGATCCAGACCAACCGCAAGAACAAGGAGTACGCGCAGTTCGACATCGCGTGCCGGTTCACGTTCACGACGAACAGCATGCCACGCATGCCTGATAACTCTGGCGCTCTCAGGTCTCGGTTCCTCGTGCTCTTGTACGACAATGACAACACTGGCAAGGAAGATGTTGGGCTGCTCGACTCGCTGACCGCTGAGATTGAAGGCATCCTCGCTTGGTCGATCGTCGGACTGCGACGGCTGCTTGCCAACAACCAGTTCAGTGCAACGCCGACGACCGAGAAGCGGATCGATGACCTGCTCATCACCAGCACCCCGGTCGCTGCCTTCGCGAAGGAACACCTGCTGCCTGCTGATACGGTCGACTTCGTCTATCTCAACGAACTGTACGCAGCCTTCCTGCATTGGTCCGGTGAGAATGGCTACCGGGCTTCAATGTCAAAATCACTGTTTGTTCACAGCCTCGTCTCGCTACAAGGGCTCAAGGCTGTGAGCGGCAAGGACCACCTCATGCGTCCGATCTTCTTTGGCATCAAACTCGTCAACACGGACGGTGTGCCATGAGCGACCAACCCCCGGGTGTCAGCCCGCTGCACGTCATCGCCTATCTGCGCTGGCGCACCAAGGCAGAGGCGATGACCAACGACGAACTGGCCCGCACCCTGCTCAAGGCGACCAGCCCGATCGGCAGGATCGGTGAACTGTGCGAGATTGCAGCCGAACGCCTGTCGCCTGGAATTGTAAGGCGTATGGCCGACGAGGACCCGACCATCTGCCCGGTGTGCTACGGCAAGATCGCTGACGATGACACGATCGAAGTCCCACCGGGCGGCAAGGCTCACCACCGCACCTGCTACGACAACATCCGAAAGAAGACCTGATGCCCGACCTCACGCCCGAACCCTTCCGAGTCTGCGCTCCGTACGCCGACTGGCTGAATGACCCGCTGTACTGCGATTGCCCGCCCTGTCGCTGGCACCAATTCGTCGATGGCGGACGCACTGGCCCCGGTGAGCGTTGCCCGCGCTGTGGCGGTGAGACGGTGGTGAGCATCATCGCGACCTGACGCCCCACCCGCTGACCGTGGGTGTTGTGCTTGGTACTTGACAGGTGAGCCCCACCTGATAAGATACCTTCACAACACCCACGGAGAATCAGCCATGACCGCCGCCCGCAACATCAGCCTCGCCACCATCAGCGCCACCGAGTTCGAGGCTCTGGCCTCGTCCACCCGCAAGAGCCTGATCTGCCGCATCACCGGCACCCTGCTCACCAACGACTACGCCCGGGTCACCGGTCGCGAACTGACCGTCAACGACTGCAACCGCCTGCTCGCCATCGCGGAATCCGCCCAGGACAACAGCAAGTCCGACGACGTCCAGGTCTGGGCTGAACAGATCTGCGACCGCCTGCACGCCAAGCTGGCCGAGTTCGAAGAGAAGACCCGCCTCGTGGCGGAGGCTGCCGCGATCGCCGCCAACAAGGCAGCGCTGGACAACACCAAGGACCTGACCCGCGCCACCAACGCCAAGCGCTTTTACAAGCAGGTGGGCGACCGGCACGGTCACACGATCGAACGCACCGAAGCCCTCGAACTGATCAAGGCTGGTTACGAGTTCCAGGTGTTCGAGAGCGCGATGGATGGCAGCGACTACACGAGCGTCATCGTCCCGGCTCCGGTTGGCGATCGTGAGGACGACAAGCAGTGGGCGACCATGAGCGACGAGGAACGTGGTCGCGCTGCCGCGATGGAGCGTGGCGAAACGGTGACGGTCCCGGCTGCCCAGCCCGTCGCCTTGACCGCTGACCAGCAGGCCAAGATCGAGTTGCTGCTCGTGAGCGGAGCCCGCCGCAGCTACGGCTACTTCATCGAGAAGTTGCACGACCTCGTCTCCGAAGCTGTCTGCCGCGAGGACGAGGAAGGCATGACCGATGCCGACTACGAGGCGCAGGACCAGTTGGTCGAGCGCATGACCGACGAACTGGTCGCCCGGTTGACCAAGTGACAGTTGCAGCGGGGGCTTGACACCGAGCCCCCGCTTGGTAAGATGTCGTCACAACCAACCAAGGACGCCAGCCATGAACATCAACAAGACCATCCTCGCAAACATCCGCGCTGCCCACGGCACTGCTGCCGAGCAGAATGTCGCCAACTGGTTCAAGCAGTTGGGCTCGGTCTTCTTCCAGGCGGAAAGCCCGGTGCCCGAGTACGGCACCTGGGCTTCGGGCATGCTCTTCGGCATGCAGATGTTCCTGCGCATGCAGGGCCACGACGCGATGACCGCGCTCAAGATTCAGGAATACATCTGGGGCATGTGGCCCTACCTCGACAAGGATGGCATCGGCTGAGGCCGACACAGCCCACCTTGCAACACCCACACAACACCGATAGGATCGACACCATGGTCGCCCACGCTGCCCCCACCAAACAACAGATCGAAGCGCTGATCAGCATGATTCGCGCCGTCGGTGACGCGATCCGCGAACTCGGCTCC